>Ga0181518_10000235_pt1 | contig 64505 bp, 44 predicted proteins | sample PEATcosm2014_Bin_28_FD_119751 | JGI IMG/M metagenome (GOLD analysis project Ga0181518, IMG submission 119751) | Peatland microbial communities from MTU Mesocosm Facility, Houghton, MI, USA - PEATcosm2014_Bin01_60_metaG | ecosystem: Environmental > Terrestrial > Soil > Wetlands > Peat | place...
CCGCAGACTGAAGGGCTTCCGGCGAATCTTTTCGCGCTTCGAGAAGCTGGACCTGCTTTTCCTCGGCTTCCTCACCTTCGCCTTGATCGTCGAAGCCCTCAGATAGTGTTAACACGCCCTAGGGCTCGGAGGCGTCTCGACCTTCCCCCGGCTTTCGAATGTCAGGAAGCATGAGAGAGATTCGGCCAATCCGTGTTGTTGGAAAAGGTCCTCGCTCATTCTCTCGTCTCGAAGCTAACTTGCCAACCATCGATTAGCTCCTTGAATACCAATTGATTATGGCTACTCTAGCTAGTGCTAAGCAGTGTTGATTCGACATCCGAGCACGGCGGATCCGGAAAAAGCGAAATACAAAAATGCACTGAATTGCCGAAGACGGCGGAAACACGATCCCTGCCCAAATTGGGAAAACGCGTTGGCCGCCCAACTTAGTGCTCCCGTGGACGTTCCCACACGCGGTGCACCTACCCTAACCGGTTTGGAAGCCTCTTGAGGTGCATCAAACCGATGGCATCCGGGTCGAACCTAAGAAGTACGGGCGTCCCCCGGCGGGGTGGAAAGTCTCCACACAATCGCCCTGAGCATGGTGCAATTTTCTGTCCGCTTTTGGTCCGACCCCCTACACGAAGGCGGACGAAAATGGACGAAAAGACACGAAGATTCACGAAAAAGACACACCCGTGGATTTCAAGCGGAAATCGCTCGAATACCCTGATTTCCTTGGAGTTATTGGGGTTATCGAGCTGTGAGTTTGGAGGCGCGGGCCGGGATCGAACCGGCGCATAAAGGTTTTGCAGACCTCTCCCTTACCACTTGGGTACCGCGCCTTGGGCCGGGTTTTGGGCCAGAATCGTCCCACTCCGCCGTGCACCTCGTCGATTGCTGCCGGGGTGGTGCGGAATGGAGCGGGAGACGAGACTTGAACTCGCGACCCTCGCCTTGGCAAGGCGATGCTCTACCACTGAGCTACTCCCGCTTGACGCAGATTCGAGTATACCGGGCCGCCGAAACCGGGTCAAACCTGCAGTCCCCGCCGCGCAACGGCTTTTGCCCTCCGAATTCAGACGCATTCCGCGGCCCTGCGATGCGCCCTGCGCGTCCCTCGGCGGTGGTCAAATTTTGAAAACGGTATAATCATGAGGATTGGGCCGGTGGCCAAAGCGCTGAGCAATCCAATAGGAGCAATCTTCCGTGGGTATCCTGCTTAATCCGTGGTCCTTGATCGTAATCGCAGTCGTAGCGTTTCTTTTATTCTTCTCGATGGGCAGGATGTCGAACTCAAAGTAGCCCACCAGCGCATCCCTGCCTCGATTGACCCACTCCCCGAATTCCCGTAGACTAAGAAATTGCGAGGGATGCGGCTCGACGGCCTTTCACCCCGCATCATTCCAGAAGACCACTCCCTGAAATTCAGGCTTTGGAGATTGAAGCAAAACCATGGCAAATCACGTATCGGCGCTCAAGCGCGCCCGCCAGACCGAAACCCGCACCGAAGTTAACCGCGCCAACCGCAGCCGTGTGCGCTCCAGCCTTCGGGCGTTGCGCGAGGCGCTGGCCAAGGGCGATGCGACGGCCGCCCAGGCGCAGTATCGCGCCACGGTATCAAGCCTCGACAAGAGCGTGCAGAAGGGCGTTCTCCACTCCAACACGGTTTCCCGTTACAAGAGCCGTTTGAACGCGCGCCTGAAGACGCTGGCCACAACCGCCGCTGCCCCCAAGACCAAGAAGAAGTAGTTTTTGGAGCGGCAATTAAACGGCGCAGAAGTTGCACAGCCGGGAGCGATCCCGGCTGTTCCTTTCTCTGGTGTCGAGGTTTGCTCATGGGCCTTTGTGAAGCAGCGGCTTGAGCACCGGAAACAAGGTATCTGCGATGATCGCCGAACCCTTCGCGGTGGGATGAATACCGTCGTCCTGTATGGTTCCGGGCACGTGCACCAGATTCACGTAAAGCATGGGAACAAACGCCACGTGGTGCCGCGCGGCCAGGTCGCGAAACATCTGGCTGAACGAGCGGATGTAATCGGGCCCGTAATCCGGCGGCAGCGTGATGCCGGCCAGCAGGATCTTCACGTGAGCATTCTCAAGCGCAGCGAGTAGTTGGTCAAGATTGCTGCGCGACTGCTCGATGGGCAGGCCGCGTAAGCCGTCGTTGCCGCCGAACTCCACGATCACGACGGCCGGATGCAGGCGCAGCACGAACGGCAATCCGGCCAGCGCATCCTTGGTCGTCGCGCCACTTGTTCCCTGGTTGACCACCTTGTAGCGGTAGCCTTGCGCGTCCAGTTTCTTCTCGAGAAAGTCGGGATACGCCTCACCGTAGGCGAGGCCGTGTCCGGCGGTGATGCTGTCGCCATAGCAGACAAGAACCGGCAGATCAATTTTTGGTGGCTCGGCTTTTGGCGGCTCCGCGGCATAAATCGTCGCAACCCAGAATATCGGCAGAAAGAGTGCGGCAAGAACTAATCGTCGAACGTCCACGTAATAGAGTGTAGCCGGGATCGGGAAGAATCTGTCGAAGCAGCCCCAGCTACACTGTCGATAGGCAGGAAACCGCATTGATTCAAGTTAAGAACGCAAAAAAGTGGATCCAGAACGGCGCGCGGCGCGTGGAAATTCTGCGGGGAATCTCATTGGACATTCCGGCAGGGCAGTTTTTGGCCATCCTGGGCGCGAGCGGCAGCGGAAAGAGCACGCTTCTCGGCCTGCTTGCCGGCCTCGACACGCCCAGCGAAGGCGAAATCTGGCTGGACGGCGTGCCTATCCACAATCTGGCTGAAGGCGAACTGGCCGCGGTGCGCGGGCGCAAGATCGGCTTCGTCTTTCAGTCCTATCAGCTCATCCAGACCCTCACTGCTCTCGAAAATGTGCTGCTGCCTTTCGAATTGAATGTGGAAGGCAGCGGCCTGGCGCAGGCGCGGCAATTGCTCGATGAAGTTGGCCTCGCGGAGCGCATGGATCACTATCCCGTACAACTCTCCGGCGGTGAGCAGCAACGCGTGGCGCTGGCGCGGGCCTTTGTGATCGCGCCTCCCATCGTCATGGCCGACGAGCCCACCGGTAACCTCGATTCATTGAACGGAAAGATGGTTCTCGATCTGCTCCTCGAACGGAATCGCAAGGCCGGAACCACGCTGGTGCTGGTCACGCACGATCCCGAGATCGCTAGCCGGGCCGACCGCAAAATTGTGCTTAAAGACGGTCTCGTGGTCGAAGATACCCTCGTCCAAAACCAGAAAGAGAACAGGGAGATAAATGGCTAAGCGAGCATTGAGCTGGAAGCGCGCCGCAGCCATCGGTTGGCGTGACCTGAGATCCGCTCCCGGCAAGTTCGGTTTTGTGGTGCTCTCGGTCGCCGTCGGAGTGGCTGCATTGGTGGGCGTGCGCGGCCTGAGCGACAGCTTCCGCCAGACCTTGAACACCGAGGCGCGCTCGCTGCTCGCGGGCGACCTGAGCGCGCGCATGTTTCGCTCGCCCACGCCTGAGGAGTCAGCCAAAATTGCCGCGATCACCGGCCCGAACTCCGGCGGCATCCGCGCCACGTGGGTGACCGAGACGGTTTCGATGGCCTCAGTGCCGCCGAACCCCGTGCCCATCCTGGTTTCGCTCAAGGCCGTCGACCCGGCCGAATATCCCTACTACGGAACGGCCGACCTGGAGCCATCGATGCCGCTCGCGCAGGCGCTCCAGGGCGATTCGGCGGTCGCATCGGACGAGTTCTTAATCCGCCTCAACGCCCACGTCGGCGATACATTGCGCCTGGGCCAGCGCAACTTTCGCATCACCGCAGCGCTCGAGCAGGAACCCGACCGCATCAGCGAGACCATGGGGATGGGTCCGCGCGTGATGATCTCTGAGGCGTCGCTCAAGAGCACTCAGTTGCTGGCTCCGGGCAGCCGCGCGTCCCAGCGCCTGCTGTTCAAGTTTCCTGCCACACCGCCGCGCGGCCTGACCGCCGATGCCGAAGCCTCGGCAGTGCGTGCGCAACTGGAAGCGGCCCTGCCCGACGCGCAGGTGATGGACTTCCGTGAAGGCAATCCCGCGCTTACCCGCGGCCTCGATAATGCGACATCCATCCTGAGCCTCATCTGCCTCGTCGCGTTGGTGCTCGGCGCCATCGGGGTCGCCATGGCCATGCATGCGCATCTTGAGCAGCACATGGACACGCTGGCGATTCTCAAGGCCGTCGGCGCGGATTCCGCGGATTTGCTGCGCATATTTCTACTGCAGACACTGAGCCTGGGGCTTGCCGGCGGATTGCTGGGCGTCGCCATCGGTGTCGGCGTCATGGTGGCGCTGCCGGCGGCGTTCGGGCCGCTGCTCACCATGCATTTGCAATTCGCGTTTCCCTGGCAATCGGCGCTGGCGGGCTTGGCAACCGGCCTGCTGACCACGTTGCTCTTTTGTTTGCCGCCGCTGCTCGATGTGCGCGCAGTGCGTCCCGTGCTGGTGCTGCGCCGGCTGGTGGAGCAAGGCCCCACTGGCATTGGCGGCTGGTTTGCACGCTGGTGGGCGCGCCGGCTGCAATTGGGAATCGCCGCCGCGGTGGTGGCTGCGCTCGGCGGCATCGCCTGGGCGCTTACCGATTCGCCCAAAGTCGGCGCGTGGTTTGCGCTGCTGTTCACACTCGCGCTCCTGGTTTTGCTGGTGCTGGCCGCGGTGGCCCTGCGCGCGTTGCGCTTCCTTCTTAATCGCACGCGCCTGCATCTGCCGTCGTCGCTGCGCCACGGCCTCGCCAATCTTTACCGTCCGGGCAATCAATCTGCTGCGGTGCTGGCCGCGCTGGGCACAGGAGTGATGCTCATCCTCGCGGTCTTTCTCATGCAGAAGGGCCTCTTGCGCGACCTGCATGAGACGGCTTCTCCCAAATTGCCCAACGTGTTCCTGGTCGATGTGCGCACGAGCGAGGTTCCGGGCGTGAAAGCGTTTTTTGCGCAGCAGCCCGGTGTCAGCCAGCCGCTTAATCTGATTCCCGTAGTCATGGGCCGGTTTATCTCCATCAATGGCAAGCCGGTGGAGCAGATGACGGGGCAACATTATCCGCGCCGCATGTTGGAAGACGCCGAACTCAGTTGGGCCGACGCACCACCCGAAGGCGACAAGGTGACCGAAGGGAAATGGTGGACCAGCGGCAACGCCACGCAGATCGCCGTCAGTGACAGCGTGGCTAAGCGACTGCATCTTGGCGTGGGCTCCGCTGCGCAACTTGAGACCGGTGGCGTCGCTCATGCGCTCACCGTCGCCGCCATCTACCGCTCCGACGGCCAGCATCTGGGCGCACGCGTGCAGTTCGTCCTGCCTTCGGGGCAGATCGCCGACCAGCCGTCGACGTGGTACGGCGGCGCGCACATAGATCCCAAACAGGTGGCCGCGATGGAGCGCGCCTTTTTCGCCGTTTATCCCACTATTACTGTCATCAACGTTGCAGACGTCTTGCAGCGCATTGAAAACGTCGTCGATCAGATCACCCTCGTGGTTCGTTTGCTGGCCGGGTTTTCGATTCTCGCTGGTCTCACGATTCTGGCCTCGAGTATTGCCAGCACGCGCTTCCGCCGCATGCAGGAGGCGGTCGTTCTTAAAACGCTGGGCGCCACGCGCATGCGCATCGTGCGCACCTTCAGTGTGGAGTTCAGTGTGCTGGGGCTTTTGGCGGGTGCAGTCGGCGTCGTCTTCGCCAACCTGCTCACGCGCATCCTGCTGCACCGGCTCGAAGTGGGTTTTCAATTCGAGTGGGTTGCAACGGTCATCGCCCTCGCCGGAACCGCAGTGCTGGCCACAGCCACGGGATGGATCGCCAGCTATCGCATCCTTGGTTTGCGTCCGCTCGAAGTGCTGCGGGAGGAATAAAAACAGGTGTCAGGTTTCAGGTGTCAGCGGTCCGTGATCGGTCAGCAATTTGTCTGAAAGCTGACACCTGACACCTGAAACCTGTCTTTAGAACTCTTCCGCCGTATCCACATCCGGCAGAACGTCGTCCTTGCGTGCCACCCAAACATAGAGCGTCGGCAACAGGAAGATGCTCATCAGCAGGTTCATCATCAGCCCGCCCACAATCACGATGGCGAACGGCCGCTGGGAATCGGATCCGATGCCGTGCGAGACGGCGGCCGGCAGCAGGCCCAGCGTCGCCACCAGCATGGTCATCATGATCGGACGCAGGCGCAGAATTGCACCCTCTACGGCTGCCGTCTCAATGGTGTTGCCGCGCGCACGCAACTGGTTGATGTATTCCAGCATAATCACGCCGGTCTGCACCGAAACGCCGAAGAGCGCCAGGAAGCCGACCTCCGACGAGACGCTGAAGTTGGTGCGCGTCAGAAACAGCACCAGTAGTCCACCCAGGCTGGCCATAGCCACCGTGGCCAGAATCAGCAGCGCCCACTTGAGCGATTTGTACATGGTGTACAGGATGATGAAGATCAGCAGCACCGTGAGCGGAACAATGATGGCCATGCGCGCTTCGGCGCGCACCTCGCTCTGGTACTCGCCCTCCCAGCCGAGATGGTAGCCGCGCGGCAGCTTCACCTGGTCGTTCACTTTCTGGATGGCTTCGCGTACCGCGTCGCCCAGCGCGCGGTCGCGCACACTGTATTTGATGGCCACGTAGCGCTCGTTGTTCTCACGATAGATCTCCGAGCCCTCGTCGGCCTCGCGCACATCGCAAAGCTGGGCCAGGGAAACGCGCTCGCCCGACGGCGACAACAAGCGGATATTCTCGATGGCCTCGCGGGTATTTCTGTATTGGGGCAAATAACGCAGAGTAAGGTTGTAGGCCTCCTCGCCGCGCAGCACCTGCGTCAGGGCGTTGCCGCCGACCGCGGTCTGAATGGCGTCCTGCACATCGGCTACGTTGATCTGCCAGCGCGCGGCCTTGGCGCGGTCTACCGTCACATCCAGATCGGGCTGGCCGGTCACCTGAAACACGCCCAGATCCGTAATGCCTCGCACGCGGCCCATCACGCCGGCAATCTGGCTGGCCAGATCTTCCAGCGTATGCAGGTCGCTGCCGTAGACTTTTGTCGCGAGCTCGCCTTTGACGCCGCTCACCGCCTCTTCCATGTTGTCTTCAATGGGCTGCGAGAAGCCCCAGATCACGCCGGGAAACTTCTTGTCGAGCGCGTCCTGCATGGAGGCAATCAAGTCGTCCTTGTTCTCGTGGAAGACGGGCCGCCACTGTTCCTTCGGCCTGAGGCCGACAAAGTACTCGGTATTGAAAAACCCAGTGTGGTCGGTTCCGTCGTCGGGACGTCCCGTCTGGCTGGTGCATTCCGTGGTCTCAGGAAACGAACACAGAAGGATGCGGGCTTGGTTGGCGACGCGGATGCTTTCGTCCGGTCCGACGCTCTGCTCGAGTGTGCCGCGTACCCACAACGAGCCTTCGTCCAGGTGGGGAAGAAACTCGGAGCCGATGACGCCGCTAAAGGCCAGAGAGATGGCCAGGATCAGCGCGCACACGCCGCAGCTAAACACGAAGCGGTGATGGTGAATGGCCCAGGTCACACCGGTGCGGTAGCGCTCCCTCAGGAATTCCATCACCGGGTTTCTCCATTCCTTGGCGCCTTTGCTTAGCAGCATGCTGGCCAAGACCGGGGCCAGGATGATGGAAAACGTGAGCGCGCCAAGCAGTGCAAATGCTACCGTCCAGGCCATGGGCCGGAATAAGCGGCCCTCCACGGCCTGCAACGTGAAGATGGGCAGATACGCGGTAATGATGATAGCGATGGCGAAGAACACCGGGCGCTGCACCTCGTGGGCGGCGTCGCGGATCTTGTCCGCCGGTGTCTTGCTGTTAGGCCCGTGTGAGAGATGGCGGACGATGTTTTCCACCATCACCACAGCGCCATCCACCACCATGCCGAAATCCAGCGCGCCCAGCGAAAGCAGATTGGCGGGAATGTGCTCGAGGTCGAGGCACGTGGCTGCAAAAAGCAACGAAAAGGGAATCGTGAGCACGACGATCACTGCGCCGCGCACGTTACCGAGGAAGAGAAACAAAATGATGGCAACCAGAATCATGCCCTCGGTCAGATTGTGCAGCACCGTGTGCGTGGTAAAGTGCAGCAGGTCGCTGCGGTCGATGAACGCCTGTAGGGTCACGCCCCTGGGCAGGATCTGCTCGTTCAGCTGCTTCACCTTTTCTCGCACTGCGTCGAGCGTGGGTTGCGCGTTCGCGCCCTTTTGCAGGCAGAGGATGCCTGAGACAACATCGTCGTTGTCGATTAGCTTGCCATCCTTGCCGTGGTAGGCGTCGCCAAACTGTCCCAGGCGAATCATCGGGCCCTGTTCGACAACGCCGATGTCCTTGATGCGAATCGGTGCGCCGTTCCTGGTCGCAACCACGGTGTTTGCAATGTCCTGAACGTTGCGCACCAGGCCCACCTCGCGCACATTCACTTCCTGCAGGCCTTCCTGGATGAAGCTGCCGCCGCCGTTCGCGTTGTTATTGGTGATTTGCTGCTCCAACTGCGCGATGCTCAGCCCATAGTCGATGAGCTTCTCGGGGTCGAGGCGCACCTGGTACTCGCGCATCGGCCCTCCGAAGGGATTGGTATCGACCACGCCCGGCACGGACTTCAGATTCTTCTCGACCACCCACGTCTCGATGGTCTTCAGGTTCATCACGTCGTAGGAGGGGTTGGTACTACGCAGCGTGTAGAAATAAATCTGGCCTACGGGGCTCCAGTCGGTGCCCATTTGCGGAATCACTCCGCTGGGCAACGAGACCTGCGCAAGCCGCTCGTTCACGCGTTCGCGGTTTTCGAAGTCTGTGGTCTCTTCGCCGAAGACGATCTCCACCGTCGAGAGCCCGAAGATGGACCACGAACGCACGTGGGCGATGCCGGGGATGCCGTTCATCGTGGTCTCAATGGGAATCGTTACCTGCTGCTCGATCTGCTCGGCTGAGATTCCCGGCCACTGCGCGATGATGTCGACGTAGTTGTTGGCTACGTCCGGATAGGCTTCGACCGGAAGCCGGTGAAACGAAACGATTCCCCACGCAAACAGCATGATGCCGACGGCCAGGACGAGAAAGCGGTTTTGAAGCGCGAAGTCGACCAGCCTGCGAATCATTGCGCCTCCACCGTGGCCTGAAGATTCAAAACGTCCTTCACTACCTGCTGTCCGGGCGTGATGCCCGACAGTATTTCCTCCTGGCCTCCAGGCAGCATCGAGCCGCCGCTGACTTCCACGCGCTTGAATTGTCCCTGGCCCGCGGGCTCAAAGACCCATTCGCGATCGTGCAGGTGCAGGATGGCGCTGGCCGGCACCGATGCATGCGTCACTGTGGTGCGGCTGAGTAACGTCGTCGTGACAAACATTCCCAGGCGCAGAATGCCGGGGTTCGCCATTTCAATGCGCACCTTGGCCGTGCGGATGGTGGGGTCGAGCACCGGCCCGATATCGCTCACGCGGCCGGTGAGAATCCTGTCAGGATACGCGGTGGGCTTGATCTGCGCTACCTGTCCCAGAGTCACTTTTGGCAGGTCGTTCTCGTACACATCGCAAACAATCCACACCGAACTCAGGTCGGCAATGGTGAAGGCCGTTGCCGTGCCCGAGAGCGACACACCCGTGGCTGCGGCTTCAGTAATGTTCTGCGAGACGATTACGCCGGAGGTCGGCGCGTACACCTTCACGATGGGGCTGGGATGTTCCTTGTCCACGCCGAAGATCTTCAACTGCTCTTCGGCCGCCACCAGATCGGCTTTAGCGTCTTTCTCCGTGTCCTCCGCCTGCTCCAGCATGGCCTGCGAAATGGCTCCGTGCTGATAGAGGTCCAGTGCGCGCAAGTACGCCTTGTTGGCAAGCTGCTCGTCGGCCGCGGCTTTTACATAGGTGTCGAATGCACCGCTGATATCGGGGCTTTGCACGCTGAACAGCAACTGGCCCTTCTTCACGTAGTCATCGAGCCGTGCGCGGATATCGACCACGCGGCCATTGGCCATGGAGATGACAGGAATTTCGCGCGAAACGTCAGGAAACACCGAGCCTGTCACGTTCAGCTTTTCCGGCTCGTCAATCCGGCTCGCTGCCACGGTGGGATATTGCTCGGGGTGATCCACAGTTACCAGTCCCGCGTTGCCGGTCTCCACCACCTGCGCGGGAGAGGCCGCGCCGCTGGCCGGATCGAACTTGCTCTTGCAGCCCGCCAGCGCCAGCCCTGCGGCCAAAAAGCACGCGTTTCGAAAAATGGAAGTCTTCGTCATGGAATTACCTCGCGTCCTACGGCAAGATTCAGTTGCGCTGCGGATGTAAGATACGCGCCGATCAGTTGTGCGTAAGCCAGTTGCACTTGGCGGTAGTCGCTCTGCGCGTTAAGAAAATCCATCAGCGAAGCGCCGCCGTGGAAATAGGCGTAGCTCACGGTGTCGCGCACCCGCAGCGCTTCGTCGTTGTACTTGGTTTTGTAAGGCTTCAGCAGTTCGATGTTGCTGCGCACCACCTCGTACGCCGTGTCCACGTCACTGAAGACCTGCGCCCTCGCGGCTTCACTGGCCTGCTGCGCACGATCGATATCGATCTGGGTGCGCTTTTTCTCGCCCTGGTTGCGGTCGAAGACGCGCAATGGGATGTTTACACTCGCGCCCAGGGTTTGCAGTCCATTTGGGTTATTGTTCGATGAATTCCACGTGTACCACGCGCTGTAGGTCGGATCTGTAGAACCGTTCGACACCGCCAGTTTGTGATTGGTCTGCGATTGCTGCATGGTTTCAAGCGCCGCCTGCAAGTCCGGGCGCGCGGCCAGCGCCGCCTGGCGGAAGTTGTCAAGGGGATCGAGCGCATCGGAGAAATCGAAGATTCCGGTCACGTCGAATTGATCCAGCGACGTGCGATCGTCCATCAGTTGCAGCAACTGAATCTTGGCGGTACGAAGGTTTACGATGGCCGTTTGCAGCTCCGACTCATACTGCACGCGCAAGAGCTCGATGCGGTCAAAGTCGATCTGCGCAATATCGCCGGCCTTGAGCCGGGCACGGCTGATCTCGATGATCTTGTCGTAGTAATCGAGATCGGCTTTGGCCATGTCGAGCACAGCCTTGGCCTCCAGCGTCTCAACAAACGCGGCGCGCAAGGTAAACTCCAGGTTGCGCTGCAGGTCCGCGTGCTGCGCTTCAGTAATGCGCGTGCCTTCCTGCGCGCTTTCCAGCCTTAACTCCCGCTTGTGATCGCGCTCGTGCAGGTAGCTGAAAGTGGGCACGAAATCCGTGCCCTTGGTTGGCTGCCACGCTCCGTTATGAGGCACGATCTGCGTAGCGTCCGTTGCTGCCGTCAGCTGTGGATTCGGCCGCAGATACGCGGTGATCTCTTCGGCGCGCATTTCATCCACGTTGTCGGCATCGGCCTTTAGCGCCGGATTCGTGGCTTCAAACCTGGCTTTGACTTGATCCCACGTCAGTGCCTGCTGAGCTGGTGCACATCGCGGCGCCAGCGCGAGGACAACGCCCATTGCCCCAACGGCAACGGAAGGGAAGATCCGCTTCATACGAAACCTTTGCGCCGTGGTCTGCACGGCGGACACGGAAAAAATCAGAGAATTGACGACGAAGGCTGGGCGGCAAGGAGCGATCAGGCGGCCGGAGGGGGCCGGTTCTGGATCGAAGTCAAGGAGGGGTTCTCGACAAATGGAGAAGGGAGATTGCTGAGCGCGGCCATGCCAACATAGGCGAGCGATATGCCGCTAAAGCTGGGCAGCGGAAGGGGCGCGTCTGGCGAAAGGATGGGATGCGGGCTGGCGCCGTCGTCGTGATTGCGGCGTGCGCAGCAATCGATCTCTGCGGGGTTTTGCGCCGCCAGCAGGTCGTCGGTCATGGAGATGGCCGGCAGCAGGATCAGGATGACGACCGCCAGGGCGACCATCTGGATGCGGCGATCCGTTGTTCTGCGCGGCGCATTACGCACCCATGCGCACAACATCCACACCGCCACCAACGCCCAACCGAGATTGAGAGTCAGCTCCATCCCAAGATCCAATTCTACATTAGGAATGAATGTCAACGGAAAGTCCCTGTATCCGTTAGGTTGGACGGTAACACATAGGCCGCAGGTTGAGATTCCCTGAACGATTCATAAACTTTGAATTCTTTCTTGAGATTGGTATCCGCCCGACCGCCCCAAAACGGTTCTGTTGTGCGCTCTCGGCGGCGTTCGTTCCTCACGGCGCCCAGCGCCGTTGACCTCGGCTGCGAATGCCCCTTAAGATGAAGGAGTTGGCTTTGCGCACCCTTTGTTGGGGCCACGCCATACGGCTCCAAGACACTGCCATGTGCGCTTGTTGCCCCCTCGTTCAACGGCAGGACAGCTGACTCTGGATCAGCATATCGGGGTTCGAATCCCTGGGGGGCAGCCAATTAGAATCAGGCACTTACCCTAACATAAGCCCGCACGGAAGCACTCAATACAGATAGCGCTAAGTCTTTTTAAAGGTGCATAAAGATGCACGTGGTTTGAAACACGCCATATCCCGGCAAACGGTCTTCGCTTGCTGGTGTGTCGAGTACCGCAAGCAACTCGCGCAAATGACGCGCGTCGAATCCCGGCTCCACTACCAGGCTTCGGCCTCCGCCGAACCGGACCTCGATCGCTCCGCTGAGCTCTACGGATGCTGACCATTTCCTGCGACGCGGCTGACACGTCGCCTGGTTTTTCATGGTCGGATGCTCCTGCCGGAGTCCAATCGTTCATCAAGACAATCAGGTGCAGAATTTCCAAAAGGCGCGTAACTTGGAAACACTTTTTCCGGCCCCACTCACGTCATTGAGCTAGCAACCAATTTCGACTGGTACAGTTTTGGGAACAGCACGAGTTATTCTGTTTTCATGCGCGAAGTTCGCTGGGAGTACATGTTTCCTGACGATCTGGAAGCGGCGTTCCAGGAAACGCCGGTTGTTTACCTCCCTTATGGCATCTGCGAACCTCACGGTCCTCACAGCGCGCTGGGGCTGGACGGGATTAAGGCCCACGGGATCTGTTGCGCGGCGGCGCGTGCACACGGAGGCATCGTTGCGCCGCCGGACTATTGGCACATCCACGAATTGGGCGGCTATGCCGTGTGGGCCAGGGAAAGAATCGGGGAGCAAAGGCCCTGGCTCACCGCCGTCCCGCCCTGGATTCATTTCAAGAACATTTGCTTTCATCTGCGGGCTGTCGACGCGCTGGGCTTCTACGCTGCCATCCTGCTCACCGGCCATTACGGGCCCAACTGGAGGGACCTCAAGACCGTCGTCAGCCTGATGCAACCGTACTTCAAAATGCGCATCCTGGGGGTGCCCGATTTTGAGGCGAACAAGCCCGGTTTCGACCAGAACGGGGAGGGCGGCGATCATGCCGGTAAGGTCGAAACGTCTTTGCTGTGGGCGCTCGAACCGAGTGCCATAGATTGGTCCCGACTACCACCCGAGGGCGCGCCGGGGCCGCACTTCGCAATGGGAAAGACCGTCCGAGAAGCCAACCGGCGGACGGGAGAACGAATGGTGGCGGACGAGGTCGCATGGCTCGGCGTGGCGGCAGGCAAATTGTTGGCCGAATTCGGGAAATCCGAAACGCAAAACCGAAAACCCGTATCTTTTTTGGAAATCGAGCAGATTTGGGCCGAACAGATCGAGCCGCGCCTGGGCGATTTCGAATCGATGAAGGAATTTTTCGAAGGCCAGAGCGAACCTCCGCCCATGGATTCGCGGTGGAGGCTGAATTGGCCGGGCTTCCCGATTTCAGGCTTTAAAGCTAAGTAACACCGCAAACCGATTCCGCATTCTATCGACTTCACTGCGGCAACATTTCTACTGCATCTCTGCTGCCGGACTACCGGCCGACCTTACGGCAACATTTTCGGTGCGGAACATGGCGATGGCTTCGATTTCAACCAGCAACTCCGGACGACAGAGATGCGCCTGAATCCCCGTGGATGCAGGAAGTGGATCAAGCCCCTGTTCTTTGAAGAACGCCGTACGCTCTTCGTTAAAGACTTTATAGTCGCGGTCGATATCGCGCAAATAACAAGTGGTACGCACGATGTCATGCCAGGTTGCGCCTTCGCTAGCCAGCAAGCCTGTTATATTGCTGAACGTACGCCGAAGCTGGGCGCGAAAGTCACCGATGTGGACGCTCTCACCACGCTCATTGATCGAGGCCGTGCCGGAGATGAGCAGGATGGCGAGACCATTCAGGTCAATCCTCATGCCGCGAGAAAACGAACTTGGCTTGGCATATTCATATGCCTCGTTAAGAACGTCGTGATTCGCGATGGCTCTCTTCTTGATTGGCAGGTGTGCCATGGTCTCCAGAATATCTCCTAACAATTCCATGGCGTCGGCTCCGACGGTAAGTCTATCGCACTGGAGTGCGCCGCGAAAATTGCGCAGGCGAGATGCAGCACGATCGGCCGTTACTGACGTTCACAGAATTCTCAAACCGCGGCCCTCGCCAGCCACCATTTGGCGCGGCTTTCCGGCTTCCTGCAAGACATTCACTGGATTCATGTTTTCTCGCTCGATCAAAACGAGCCCGGAACCGCCGTTAACTGGCCCGGACGACCGGCTGATCGGCAATCTCTTCCGTCTGCGGATTCCAGTAGAGCCTCTTGCCGCTCCAGTACGATTGCGCGGCCATGATGGTAACAATGGAGTGCGAGAACCCGTGATCCACAGTAGCATTTGGCTGGTTTCGCGACTGCATGGCTTTGAGCCAATTCATAATATGCACTTCGCTATCGTCACCAGGGCCTTGCGAGTCAGGCGGCTCGGCATCGGGAACTTTGACGATTTCCTCCCCGTCGATTGCCGGACTTACCAAAGGCACACTCTTCGTATCGACGGATCCTGACCATTCGTCCCTGCCGCCTTCCTTACTAACAGTGAAGAGCGAAGCACCTTCGCCGCCATAGTTTGCAATGGTGCCATCGCGGCCCTGGATCCTTGAGAAGCTACGGAAGCTATTCCCGAATACGCTTTTGTAGGTATAGAGAAAGCCTTTGGGATAAGTCACGGCCGCAACGCAAGTATCAGGATTCTCGCGCCCATCTTTCCAGGCATAAATCCCGCCGTTGGCCACAACACTCTCGGGATACGCTTCGTCAGTCCAGAGATGGACCAGGTCGCAACCATGGCTCATCCACTGGTCGAAGATTCCCGAGGAATAATCCTTATATAGGCGGAACTCGAGATATACATGGGGATCGAAAGGACGGCGAGGCTTGCCTAATAGCCAGCGATCCCAATCTGTATCTTCCTCGCGAAGCTTCGACTTTCGCTCGAAGAGCCACTTCTTCCATTCCAGATTGCGATCCTGTTCCATCGCATGGGAGTTGCCGGTATCCATATCCACAAACCGCCAGCGCTCCTCATTCACATTCCATTCTTGCTCGATATGCACGATAGTGCCAATGCGGCCGGACCGGACGATGTCGCGAACTGCTAACTGATAAGGCTCGCTGCGGTGCTGCGATCCCATCTGGACAACCTGTCTTGAAGCCTTTACCGCATCGCGAGCCTGCTTGGCCTCCGATAGAACATTGGCAAACGGCTTCTCTACGTAACAATCCTTGCCGGCCCTGACTACATCCACACAAAGCTTTGCATGCTGGAAGTCACCCGTGGCAATCATCACGCCATCAATATCCTTGTCGGCAAGCATATCCTCTGAGTATTTATAAGATTGCGGATCCAGATTGAAGACTTCCTTGACCTGGGCCGCGCGACGCTCCCGCGCCAAACTCCAAATGTCGCATACTGCCACTGTTTCAACCGGGAGTGTGCGCGAGGCAAGTTGGACCATATGCACATGACCATGACTACGCCCTCCGCATCCCAGTTGAGCCAAGCGGATGCGATCGTTCGCACCCAATACCCGCGCATAAGAACGGGCGTCCATTCCCGCCGCGAGCATGGTTCCTGCTGCCCGCTTCATGAAGGTTCTGCGATCGGCCCCTGAAATCGACTCGTCAGTCATGGTTTGCGCCTTTCCTTTCGTGCACAACGCTCTCAGTGAGCGAGCGAATTCCGGTGCAGATGATTCGCCTGTGCAAAGTTCAAATAGATCGTTGCACCTCGATCAAGAGAGCGTCAAGAAGACGGGGCGTCATTGGGGCAAACCGCGTACACGGCAATCTAACGCACCGTAATCGGACAATCCGGGCTCTCTTGTGTATACTTTGTGCCGCAATGGATTTCCCATCATTCCTTGCACAGAAGAGGAAGGTTGAGTGATCCGATGGAGAGACACGATGATGAATCGACGCGAATTCCTTGATACGTTTGCCGCAGGGGCGGCGGGTTTGGCTATCGGTTCCACCGCCAAGAGCTACAGCCAGATTCTCGGTGCGAACGATCGCCTGAACTTTGCAATCATGGGCCTGCGGTGGCGCGGCTATGCCCATCTTTCAGCACTTATGGGGAATAAAGATTGCGCCCGTCTTTCCCATGTGTGCGATGTGGACAGCACGATTCTGGCCAAGTTTGCGGGCATCGCTGAACAGGAGTTGGGATATGCTCCCACCAGCGAAAAGGACTTTCGCTCCGTCCTTCAGCGAAAGGACGTAGATGCTGTCACCATCGCCACTCCGGATCACTGGCATACTCCACTTGCGATTGCGGCTCTTGAGGCGGGCAAGCACGTGTATGTTGAGAAGCCATGCAGCCATAATCCGGCTGAGGGGGCGATGCTGGTGCAGGCTCAACAGAAGTACCAAAAGCACGTGCAACAGGGCACACAGCAGCGATCGTGCGTGCGCACGATGGAAGCGATCGACAAGATACACAACGGACTCATCGGTAGGGTTTATTTCGCCAAAGGCTGGTACAGCAACACAAGAAAGTCGATTGGCACTGGCAAAGCAGTGCCCGTGCCGGCGCAGCTTAACTGGGATCTGTGGCAGGGACCTGCGCCACGAAGGCCGTACATGGATAATATTCATCCCTATAACTGGCACTGGTTTAAACACTGGGGGACGGGCGAAGCACTGAACAATGGTACGCATAGCATCGATTTATGCCGCTGGGCGCTGCAAGTGGATTATCCGAAGAGCGTCACGGCTACAGGCGGAAGATACCAGTTCAAGGATGATTGGCAGTTTTATGACACTCTGGTAACCAGCTTCGATTATGGCGATAAGACGATTTCCTGGGAAGGCAAATCGTGCAACGGGATGAAGTACTACGACCAGACTTCGGGGCTGACTGTCATGGGGACCGAGGGCTCGGTATTTATTTATGGCGACGGCGGAAGCGGCTACGAAATCTATGATCTCAAGGGAACTAGGACGGGCGTGTTCAAGGACGGCACGCCGTTCTATGACAAGTACGACGGAGACGTACCAACGGTTGCCCACTTCGCCAACTTTATCGCGGCCATCCGCAAGGGAGAGAAGCTGCACGCTCCGATCGCACAAGGAAACATCGTCGTCACAATGCTGCAACTCTCCAATATCGCATGGGAGTTGAACCGGGAATTGCAGCTTGACCCGCGCGACGGGAAGATTCAGAATGACGCTCAAGCGATGAAGATGTGGACACGAGAGTACGAGAAGGGCTGGGCGCCGCATCTGTGAGTTGTTGCAGGCGTCCCAGGAGCGGACGCCTGGTTGGTTTATCGAGGAAGATGCAGTGAAAAGACTCTTCGCTACATGCCTGCTTTTCTTGAGCGGAGCGCTCCATGCCAGCGCTGACGATCGTGGCGCATTCAGGAGCGCTTATGCGGCTCAGGATGTTGAGTTGAACACGGATCCCGGGTCCGCATTCTGGCAGGGAGCGCCATCGGTGTATGCGGAAGTGGACAATTGGGGCCACGCTGTTCCCGGGTACCGAACGCAAGTAAGTTCCCGATGGACCAAGAATAATCTCTATCTTCTGTTTCAATGCCCCTACGAAGAGTTGTATCTAAAGCCCACGCCAAATACAACGGAAGAGACCTATGGGCTTTGGAAGTGGGATGTCGCAGAGTTATTCATTAGTTCCGATTTTCACAACATTCGCAGATACAAGGAGTTCGAAGTTTCGCCGCAGCAGGAGTGGACCGATCTCGATATTAATCTCGATCTCCCAGATCACACTGTGGGGTGGACGTGGAACTCCGGATTTAAGGTAGCTGCGCGGATCGATGCGACGGCAAAGATATGGTATGGCGCCATGCGCATTCCATTTGCGGCTTTGGATACGCGGCCGCCAGTGGTGGGCAGGACATTTCGCGTGAACCTGTATCGCAGCCAGGGACCGCCTGATCATCGGAAAGCGATCGCCTGGAAGGCGCCTATGAGCAATACTTTTCATGAGCCGACGAAGTTTGGGGTAATGATTTTGGCATCGGATAAGTGATGAAGGTAGTGTTGGCGGTTTAGTGGTAGCTGTTAGCGGAGGTTCTGGTGAGCGACTGGACCGTTGTGCGGCTGGGTTGCGTTCTTGCGATAGCGGTCCTGTGCGCAATGCCAGTTACGGGACAGGATGCGCCTCCGGCTGAGGCGTTTCGCGTGCTTCCTGCCGCAGAGGTAGAAGGCCCGCAGATTACGCCGTATCTGCTTTATCAAACCGCGCTTGCCTGGGATGAGGATGAGCTGCGCCTTGAACGCTGGTCGCGCGTCAAGAGCGAGAGCGATCTTCTGCAACTGCGCGCGGAGCTGAGGCGATCACTGCTCGAGATGATCGGTGGGCTTCCCACAGAGAAGACCGACCTGCACGCGGAGATGACGGGCACAGTTTCCGGCACCGGGTTTCATATCGAGAAGCTGATCTATCAAAGCCTTCCGGGCCTCTATGTAACCGCACTTGTGTATGTACCTGAGAACGGCGAGAAGTTACATCCCGCCATTCTGGTTCCCGCGGGGCACTCGGCAGACGGGAAAAATCATTACCAAGCCCTTTGCGAGAGGCTGGCTTTGCGCGGGTACCTTGTTATCAGCTGGGACCCGGTGGGGCAAGGGGAAAGAAGCCAGTTCTGGGATGCAAAGGCAAAGAAGAGCCGTTACAACCTGATCTGTGGCGAACATGCCGTGATGGGAAACCTGGCCTATCTGGCCGGCGCCAATCTGGCCCGGTGGGAAGTGTGGGACGGAGTGCGCGCCGTGGATTATCTGCTCACCCGCGCGGACGTGGACGGATCTAGGATCAATATCACGGGCACGAGTGGCGGCGGTTTCCAAACAGCGCTGATCGGCGCACTCGATGAGAGGATCAAAGTCATCATTCCGTCCTGTTACATTACGGCGCTTCCCATGCGCGTGGAAAACCGTATCTTTGCCGATTCAGACAGCGACCCGGAACAGGATCTCTTTGGACTTATTTCGGAGGGAGTGGATCATGCTGGAATGTTACTGGCAATGTATCCGCGCCCGGTGATGGTGGCGACCGCTACTCTCGATTTCTTTCCGGTGCAAGGGGCTCATAAGTCCTACGCGGAAGTCAGTAGCTTCTACAAGCGGTTTGGACACGGCGACCGAATCGAATTCGCCGAGAGTTACAACCGGCACGAGTATTCGTTGAAAAACCAGGAAGCGGCGTTGGGCTTTCTCGATCGATTCAACCAGATGCCGGTTCGCCACGGTCTCCCGCCGGTAACTCCGTTCAGTGACGCCGACCTGCGCGTGACAAAGAGCGGGCAGGTGTCGATCGATTATCCGGAGGGGCATACGCTTCTTCAATTCATTGCCGTGTACGCGATGGACATTTCGCATCGCAAGCAGGCAACATTGGCCGAGCTCGACCGTAGCGAACACGACCCAGATATTGCTGCTTGGAAGGTTAGCCGCTATGAAGGCTTCTCTTCGCCTAAAGAAGTGAGATGGGAAGCTGTGGGGAGCACGACGATTGGAACGGCGCATATCGACCGTTATGTGCTTCATCACAGCCGGTATCTTGAGATGCCACTTCTCCACTTTTACAAGGATAGCGGTCACCCCAAAGGGGCAGTTCTTTGGTTCAGTCTTCATGGCAAAGCTTCTCGAGAGGACTGGCCGCAGATAACGAGGCTCTTGAGCGACGGTTACGAAGTATTCTCGTTCGATTTTCGCGGATGGGGAGAAACCAGCATGAAGTTTCGCGTCGATTCCTCCAGCGTATCGTCCGCGAATGGCTTTGACGAAGCGTACGTCGATCCGCTCGACAGCGTGATGGCTGATTATGTCTATAATTCCTTGCTCACCGGACGGCCCTATTTCTTGCAGATGATGGACGATCTGAAGATCGTTGAACTCTTTATTCGTAACCTGAATTCACAGTCCCCAAGGGAGCCGCTGACACTCGACGCAACCGGTGAGGCATACAGCGTGGCGGTTCGATTCCAGGAAATCGATCCGGAAGTCTCAATTCTGAAACAAGAATCCACGCAGGTTTTGAATTGGTCTGGGTTGGTGGCGCAGGGCCAGGAGCAGTGGCCCATCACGTTCCTGATGCCATCCGGAGCTCTCATGACAACTAAATAACGCGCGTGTTCCAACGAGCATGTAACTCGAGAAAGAAGGTGCGTATCATGGTGAATCGCCGTCAGTTTGTGAAGACAGTTGGACTAGCAGCCGTGGCAGGGGCGGGTATGGATGCACTGGGGGCGCAGGCCGCCGTCACGCAATCGGATGCGAGCGCTGGCAAATCCCGGTGGGCAAGGCTGCTTCCCGGTTGCTGTGCCTACTCGTACAATGAGGCGCTCAGACACGGCTCGATGACGATGGAGGATTTCATTCTCAAGGCAGTAGAGTTGCGACTGGCCGGCGTCGATATGACGGTGTATTACCTGAAGTCCACCGATCCGGAGTATCTTCACAGCCTGCGTCATCTGGCCTACAAGCACGCCATGGCTTTCTCGGGATGCGCATGCGGCGTGAGCATGGTGCAGGCTGACGCTAACAAGCGCGCGGATAGCGTGAAGCAAATCGAGAAGTGGGTCGATGTGACAAATGAACTTGGAGCCTCCCATCTGAGAATCTTTGCGGGTGTGCTGCCCGAAGGCGCGAAGATCAAGGACGCTGTCGATTGGGTGGTTGAAGCGATGAAGGCCGCGTGCGACTATTCCGGCCAGAAGGGCATTACGCTTGGGGTTGAAGACCACGAAGGCGTTGCGCAGAGCGCAGACCTTTGTATCGAGATCATGCAACGGGTTAATTCACCGTATGCCGGAATCAACCTCGACATTACAAACTTCATCCCCACGCCAACTCAAGACGCCTACGCGCAGATTGCCGCATGCATTCCTTACGCCACCAATATTCATATTCGCGACCATTTTTACGATCACAGTGCGGTGGATATGGACCGCGTATGGCAGATCTTTGCGCAAGCAGGGCACCAGGGGTTTGTGTCGGCGGAGTATGAACCGAACTACCCCGGCAGCCTGCCGCCCGCGACCGGGGTGCCGAAACTGGTTGGCGATATTCAGGCGCTGTGCAAGAAATACTCCAGTTGTTGAGCGATGCGGACTTCGACTTGGATCTACTGTTCACGTCACTTGCCGATGAGCGCGCTATAAACCAGCGTGCGCAACTGCGCGACCGCATCCGTAGCGGCTGGGGCGCCCATATGCTGCGTCATGGCAATCACCACGATGTCCTCTTTGGGATCGATCCAGAAACTGGTAGCCGCCGCGCCACCCCAGAACAGCCCTCCATCGCTGCCCAGTGTAGCGGCTGCCGCCTGGTTTTCGATCACGGCGAATCCCAGGCCGAAACCACTTCCCTTTTCATAATCCGGAATTCCCGCCGGCTGCAGGTGGTCCTGCCCCATAAAGTGAACCGTCTGCGGGCTGAGTATACGCACGCCATTCAGCTCGCCGCCGTTCAGGATCATCTGTGCAAAGCGCCAGTAATCTTCCGCCGTGGCGACAAGTCCGAAGCTACCGCCTTTGCGCTTGTGATTCACGGTATAGCTGTTCACTGACCAGGGCTGGTAAATCGCCAGATCGCCGCCGGGATGCCCATGAGCCTCGTCGAGCGGCGTCAGCTTGCCATTCTTTACCCAGTAGACCGTCGCCAGCCGATCCGCCTTGTCCGGCCCGAGCCAGAAGCCCGTGTCTTTCATGCCCAGAGGGTCGAAGATGTGCTCCTGCAGGTATTCGTCGAACGGCACGCCCGAGATCACTTCCACCAGCCGCGCCTGGACGTCCGGCCCCACGCTGTAAACCCACTTGGTTCCCGGCTGGTAGCGTAGCGGGATCTTCGCCAACCTCTTCATCATCTCGTCCAGCGTCAGATCCACACTGAACAGGTCCGCCTTTGCGTACTGCTCGTCGAATTTGTCGTCCGACAAACCGTGCGTGAAACCCGCAGTATGCCGCAGGATGTCGTGAATGGTGGGCGGGCGTTCGAGCGCAACTGTCTCGTCGAGCGGCCCGTCGGGAGTCCGCAGCATCCGCAGATTGGCAAACTCCGGCAGGTATTTCGAGATGGGGTCGTCGATCTGGAAGCGCCCCTGTTCATAGAGCGTCATCAGTGCGGTCGACGCGATCGCCTTGGTCATCGAATACTGGCGGAAAATCGTGTCCTTCTCCATCTTGGTGTGCTTTTCCACGTCGGCGTCGCCGAGCGCACTGAAGTGAACAATTTTTCCATGCCGCGAAACTAGCGTCACGATGCCCGCCAGGTCGCCGTGATCGATCTTTTCCGAATAGAACTGGTCAATATACGCGAGGCGTTCGGACGAAAAGCCCTCGTCATCGGGCCGCGCGGTAGGCAGGCCTTGCGCGAAACCGTTTACGGCTGCCAGCACCAAAGCAATAGCCACGAAATGTGTCCGCATGATTCTTGTCATCCTCGTTCCTCCGTTGTGTCTCTTCTTGGGCACCAGCTGGACGGCTCAGTTTGCTTTGTCGGCGTCCATTGCTTTCTGCTGTTCCTGGAGAATGCGCCACATGGTTCCGGAGAAGATCATGTCCTGCACGTTCTGGGGAACGCGGCAAGTGTCCAACATCTCGTGATAGCGCTTCTGGCCTGCGTCGAACTCCCCCAGATCGCCCTGGAAGATATCGGAACCGAAGACAAGCTTTTCAAAGGCATCGGGGGCTCCGGGCGCGGTGTGTGGGCTTACCACTCCGCTCCACCAGAAAATCGAGCGGAAGAATTCGTAGTTGCCGGACAACTTGATGAGGCTGGATCCGGAGAGGTCAAAGTAAAGATTCGGACTCCAGCGCGCAATTTCAGCCGCTTCCGCGTAGTCCGGGTTGCCGAGGTGGGCCCCGATGATGATCAGCCTGGGCCAATGGCGCGCGATCAAGTCAAGGCGCGTTGCGCGCATCCGCTCGAAGCTCACATTCTGCGGCTGGTCGGGGTGCTGGCGGAGGACAATGCCCGTATGAAAGAGGAGGATCATGTGGTACTTCGCGGCGCGGTCGTAGATTGGCCAATACGAAGGATCGTCGTAGTTTTTCTCGGAGGAAGTTATCTCGCCCAGACCGCGGAACCCGGCCTGATGAAATTGGTCGATCTCCTCAAGGACATTGGGATCGTCGAGCTTGATGTCGCCGAAGCCGACGAAACGGTCAGGGTGTTCGTGGACGAACTTCGAGGCTTCAGGGAAACCCTTCTGCGTGACCAGGAGGAAGCCCATGCCGTCGGCGGCCTGCAGCTTGACAAGCATCTGCTCGAGAACACCCGGCTCGCCGTCGAAGTGTTCGTGTACGTCAATCAACTTGGGTGGGGTCGTCTGAGCGGTGGCGATCACTGCTGCCCCCGCCAGCAAGATTCCTGCCGTCCATTTACTAATGCAAAGCATATATTCCCTTTCTCCTGGCTTTGTTTGCGGTACTGATTCACCGCCGCATCGCGCTGGAATCACTTATTGAGGAACGAGCACACCATCGAGTTCGGCTGCGGATTCCAGGTCGAGATAGACGGTCGTGTCCGGGTGGGTGCGCAGTATCGTGGCGGGGCAGGCAGTGGACAAAGGCTCAGTCAGTACACGCCGCATAATGGCCGCCTTGCGCTGGCCAGGAACGGAGACAATCAGCCTGGGCACGCGGAGGAGAGCGGGAATGGTGAGCGTGATGGCAGCGCCGGGGACCTCTTCCACGGATGCAAACCAGCCTTCAGCTGCCTGCTGGCTGCGGCAGGCAGCATCCAGATTGACAACTTTTGCGTCGCGCGGATCGGAGAAGTCGGCCACGCCGGGGTCATTGAAAGCCAGATGGCCGTTCTCGCCAATACCCAGCAGGCAGAGCTGCGGGGCGGCGGCACGAAGGAGTGCGGAATACTCGTCCGCCGTCTTTTCGGGATCCGGCGCAGTTCCATCGATCTCGTAGAACTCCTTCATCGAGACTTTGCGCGTGAGCCTCTCGCGCAGGTACCGGCGGAAGGACGCGGGGTGATCGGCCGGAATCCCGATGTACTCATCCATATGGAATCCACAGATTTTATCCCAGGGAAGGCCTTCGATGCTGGTTAGAGCCTCGAGGGTCTGCATCTGTGAAACTCCCGTGGCAAAGATGACACCGAGGGCAGCACGGGTTGAGGCCAATTCCCGGATGGCGTCAGCGGCCGACCGGGCGGCGGCGCTACCGGCAGCCTTGCTGTCAGAATGAATCTCTACATTCATGCTTCCTATTTGAAAGCTCTTCACTTTTCCTCAATGCCTCCTCATTCTGCTTTCCCGAACCTAGTCCAGCTCGAGGTCAAAGCTCCCCGGTCCCCTGAAGGTGGCGCCATCGCGGCCATGGGCGACTACGCCGTCGGGCAAGCGAAGTACTCCTCTGCCACCATGCGATTCCACTTCAATGGCGCCGGTGGGAGAGGGTACTGCTCCGCGAAACCATTCGAGCGCGCAGCGTTGGGGATTGACGCTGCACACGCTGTAGCCGGGCGCGATCGGCTCAATGCCCAGAATGCCACGTGAGATCGCCATCACCGGCGCGGCGCCGGCCCAAGCGTGACACAAGCTGTTTCCATACTTGAAGCCGTACATTGCGAGTTGCTGATTCGCGTCCTTGGCCGGCTCGATGTCTTCGAAGAACCGCCAATATCCCCTCTGAATCATGGGAAGCCACGCTGATTTCAGCCGTTTCACCGCCTGATCGGCCCGTCCCGCGCTGGCGTAGGCCTTCAGTTCCACCACCTGGCTCAAGCTGTAGTGCGCCGGGCGCTCAGTCTCGTCATTGAGGAAGTGAAACAGCGAAACATACTCTTCCGGCTGCGCAATGCCGAATGCAACGGCGAAGGCCTGGGCGAAGGAAGTGAATCTCTCGTCCGGCTTTCCGTCGCAATCGAGCCCATTTGCGAATAAACCTACTTTGGGCCGCCAGAAAGCTTCGCGCACAGCCGCAGTCAGCTTTCTCGTGGCGCTGCGGCATCGTTCCTGCAACGCCACGTCGTTCCACGCCGCGGCGAGCCGTGCCGCGGCCGCGAACATTCCCGCCAGCAACATCTGCCCGTATGCCGGTGTGCCATGCTGATCCGGCCCGCTCTCCTGGGTTGCCGACCAATCCGGAAAGTATCCATACGGCTCCACTCCGGCGGCATCCACAAATCCGCGGTCGTTCTGCAAAAGCTCATAGAATCGCACGATGTCCTCGATACGATCGCGGAACATGCGCGAAAAACCGGCGTCGCCGCGCGCAAGGTACTCGCGTTCGAATCCGATCACGTCGTACATCGGCGCATCGATGATCCCCACATCGCGTATAGTCGGGCGCTCGGGGAGGGTTTCACCGATGAGGGTCTGCCTGGACAAGTCCGCGTCGAAGAATACCCTTTCGTATGCTTCGAGTGATAGCGGGCCATCATGCCACAGAAGCGCATCGCGCCGGATTCCGTCGAGATAGAAATCGTGCATGTTCGAACGCAAGGTCGACACGGCGACTTTCCAAATCAGGTTGAGTTCCGGATCACTCGATTCAAAATGTCCTCTCTCGATTGCCGGCCAGAGACTCGCGTCAAAACGGACATCGCGAAGTTCCGCCTCCCCCGACGTAGAAAACCGCGCAAAGCGGAGCGCTCGCTGCCGAAGTTGAATGCGATGGCTCTCCTCGGTCAGGGATATCGGCGCCAGCGGGAATTGTTCGAACTGCCGTTCATCCGGATCGCGAACCTCAGCGATTGACTCTCCCACCTGGACCGTCATTTGCCCCTTGCCACGAACCCAAAAACAAAGCGCTCCAAGCTCTGTCTCATGAAAATCAAGCAGTACATCCCGGCCGCTCGCAATGGTGTACACCGCCTGCGCCGGCCCGGCCGGGTCGATGACACGATCTACTGGAAGACGCACTGTAATTTCTCGCGGAGCATCCGGCAGCACATCGGGATTGCTGCCGCCTCCAGTCTCGACAGGCATCCAATGATCTCCGTCGAGACTCGCTTCCCATGCGGCGCTCGTGGAGAAATCCCCACCTTCCAAGAGAAGGCAGGGAAGACTCTGCGCGAAATCGATCTGCACCGCGATATCGGATTCGCCCCCGCGAAGAACATCGCTGCGCAAAGTTACATCCCTGGTGCGTCCGCCGATGATCGTGCGGACACGACTGATGGGAGCCGCCCATCGCAAAGGTGTATCCTGCGAGGCCACACCGGTTTTGCGAAACCAGGCCTCCGGCTGAGGTTGGCGGAAGTTTCCCGGGTAACCAACGCTTGTGCAGCGCTCCATCGCGAGCTGGACCCGGCGCGCATGCCGGGTTGCGGCCAGTTGCCCCGGATACCAAATCCATTGCGCATTCCACGTATTCGCCGGGCCCTGAGCGAGCGAAACTGAAACCGGGCTCGCCGCCAGGGTCGCCGTGCTCAAACGCAGGAATTCCCGCCGATCGACTTTCATCACGAACCCACTTTACCCGCAGCCCCCGCCGACTCACGAAGACTCACTTCCACTCGCGATTGAGATAGGAGTGCCCCGGGCGGACACAGAATAGCACCCCGAGAATCTTTACTATGTTTTTATTTTGTTTTCTATGCCTTTTCTAGGAGATGCCTGCGCGGATCGTCCGTTCGAGGAACGATGAACATGAATTGATTTAACTAATTTAATTACAGATAGATATTGGCCGCTAGAAGATTATGAACTCGCCGATTCCGGAAGCCGAGTGCCCGCTGATTGTCGCTTTTAAATGCAGGCTTTTCGTAATTCCACTTCCAAATGACTTTCGTTTCGTGTAAAAAGAAACGAACGAATCAATAACCCACTGGTAGGGGATCATTCGAGATGGTTGGGCAGTTAGAAGCCGGGACGGAGTTCCGCAGTGCAGGTCCACCTCCGGCCCTCCTTTCCATGAATGCCCTCGAAATACCTGGAGAATCACTTGAGCTCTCCTGATGTTCCCGGGCTGCAGCGCTCGTTAAAGCTCTGGCACCTGGTACTGTACGGCATCATCATTATTCAGCCCACCGCGCCCATGGGCATCTATGGGGTGGTCAGCAATATCGGGCATGGGCATGTGGCCACCGCAGTGCTGATCGCCATGTTCGCCATGATGCTCACCGCAGTGAGCTATGGACGCATGGCGCGCGTCTATCCGCGCGCCGGTTCAGCATTTAGCTACGTATCGGAAGAGTTGCATCCGAAGGTGGGATACGTGGTGGGATGGGCCATGTTGATGGACTACATATTGAACCCCATCATCTGCATCATCTGGTGCAGCCAGGCGGCGCGCAACGTGTTCCCGGATGTACCCTACCTCTTCTGGGTCGTCGTCTTTGCGCTGGTTTCGACGTTTTTGAATACCCGCGGCATTCAGACCTCCGGTCGAGTGAATGCGATTCTCGCGGTGGTGATGAGCCTGGTGGTGGTGCTGTTTCTCGGAGAAGGCGTGCACTACATCATGACGATCTTGCACCCATCCAGCGCCGATCTGATTCGCCCATTCTACGACCCTGCAACCTTCAAAACCAGCGCGCTGTTTCATGGCACATCGGTGGCCGTGCTCACCTACATCGGCTTTGACGGCATTTCGACTATGGCAGAGGAGGTTGAGAATCCCCGCCGGAATATTCTCATTGCCACCGTCCTGACGTGCTTCATCATCGGAGTGCTGTCCGTTGCAGAGGTGTATGTGGCGCAGATGGTTTGGCCGGGCCGTGAGCCATTTCCACCTCAGATGGTGGACACCGCATTCGTCCACGTTGCGTCGCGAGTGGGGGGGAACTTCTTGTTCCAGCTGCTGAACGCAACTCTTCTGGTAGCCAATATGGGGTCGGCAATCGCGGCGCAGTTCGGCGCGGCGCGCCTGATGTACGGCATGGGCAGAAACCGCTCGCTTCCCCCGCGAGTTTTCGGAGCTATCGATCCAAAGTATCGCGTTCCGCGCAACAACGTGCTCATTCTCGGCGCCATTGCATTGATCGGCGCCCTCTCGATGAGCTACGAGCAGGGCGCCGAACTACTCAACTTTGGCGCATTTATTGCCTTCATCGGAGTGAACCTGGCGGCTTTGGTGCACTATACGTTCCGCTCCAAAGAGCGCGTAATGTTTCCGTTTCTGATTCCGGCGCTGGGAGCGGTCGTTTGCACCTTCATCTGGTGGAACCTGAGCGTGAACGCGAAACTGCTGGGAGTGGCGTGGATGTGTGTTGGCTTGGTGATGGCGTGGATGATGCAAAAGCGTGGACAAAGTCCATCCGCAATCGCCGGTTAGGAATCGACCCCCTCGCCGGTCGTAAGAGGAGTGCACGATGAAATGCAGATTATCGGTCTTCGAGTTGGCTCTGGTTTTTGTCTTGCTCCAAGTCTCGGCCGCTGCCGGAGGCGCTCAGTCAGCTATGATTCGCGGCGGAGACCTTTCTATCGCGGTTTTCCACGATGGTTCGTACGCCCTGCGTTCAGCACGCATTTCCGGCGATGTGCTCCACGCAACCATCGAGGTAGATACGGCGGCTGGGACGCTGACTCCCACGCTCTATCCAAACCACCATGCATCGGTCTCGCCATTCAACGATGCACTGGGCACGGGCCAGATGCTGACCGCAACGCACAGCGGACTCGAAGGCGCGGCCGACCTGGTCTGCGAGTTTCGCGTGTATGCGGACCGGCCCTGGGGAGACATCCGTGTAAAGGTGATGAACTCGACCGCGCAGTCCATGGTGATTCATTCCATACGCGTGATCAAGAGCAGCGGCGGGACCGAGTTGCAGATGAACGGACCGGACGCAGAAGATCGCGTGCTCTCCGACGGTATCAGCGAGGATCCGTCGCAGATCGCGGACCTGGGTGAGGCTAGTGGAGGCATCCATCGATCGTTCAGCAGCCAGTTGATTTACAACCGGAAGAGCGGGCAAAGCCTCTTTCTGGGTGCGCTCTCAGCCGATGCGCTGGTGACGGTTTTTCACCTGCGCAGCACGAGCCGACCCGATGTGCATGTGTTGTCTTACGACGTGGAAGATACCGGAACCACTGAAGCGCTGCACGATCAGAGCCGGCCTTACGGCGACGAGAACGAGGTCCCGCTGCGGCTGGAAGTGGCGCCCGGCCAGAGCGCCAGTTCGGAGCGGTTGATGTTCGCGATCGGGCCCGATTATCACGCGCAACTTGAGAACTACGGAAACGCGATCCGCATTCTCGACCATGCGCGGACCTCGAGCCCCACGCTGATCGGGTGGTGGAGCTGGACCGCATACTACTACGGCGTGACCGAAGGAACGATGCTGACGAACGCCGATTGGCTGGCGCAGAACCTGCTGACCACGGGATACCGGTACTTCCAGATCGATGAGGGATACCAGTTTGCGCGCGGAGAATACGCGACCGCAGATGGGAAGGCGTTTCCTCACGGCATGGCTGCGATGGGCCACCACATCGAAAACGATGGCCTGACATTCGGATTATGGGTGGCGCCTTTTCAGGTATCGGACCGTTCGTGGGTTTACCAGAATCATCGCGACTGGCTGGTCCACAACCTGCGCGGTGAACCCATCCACATTGGCACAGTGGGCGCAAAGGGCGAAGAACTGTATGCACTGGACACGACCAATCCCGGCGCGCAGGGGTATCTCCGGCAAACCTATCGCACGCTGGTGAACGAATGGGGAGCGCGCTTTCTCAAGCTCGATTTCATGGACGCGGCGTCGGTGGAGGGAGTCTTCTCGAGACCGAATACCACGGCTCTCCAGGCCCTGCGCATCGGACTTGGAGTGATTCGCGAGACCGTCGGCGGCAACGTAGTGCTCGACAAGGACGGCAGCCCGATGCTGACGCCTGTGGGGATTGTGGACACGGGCCGCATTTCGCAGGACACCGGCCACACCTTCGGGTCCACGCGCGAAGCCGCTACGGGAATCGCGGGGCGCTATTACATGAACCACAACTTCTACGAGGCTGATCCGGACGCGTTTACCGTGTCGGAGCAAATCACTCTCGATCGCGGTTGGCATGGCAACAAGGTTCCGCTGACGCTGGACGAGGCGGAGGCGTCGATCGCGCTTTCGGCGGTTTCGGGAGGGATGTTTGAAATCGGAGACGATCTGCCGGCCCTCGGCGCATCGCCGCAGCGGCTGGCGCTGGTGCGGAACTCCGACCTGCTCGATATGGCTCGCCTGGGCCGTTCATCCGTACCACTTGATCTGATGACCTATCGGGAGGAAGACAAGCAGCCGAGCGTTTTCCTACTCAAAGAAGACGACCGGCAATGGATTCTCACGATCTTCAACTGGACGGAAGAACCGCGCAGCCACAACATCGCGTTCGAGGATTTGGGTATCAAGCCGGACAGTTCATTCACCGCCAGCGATATACTGCGCGGCGGGATGCTTCCTATCCGAGAGGGCCGGATGACGATCGACCAGCCGGCGCATTCCGTCCGTATGCTCAAGCTGATCAAGAACTCCGTGACCGCTCGCTCACCGGACTTTGAGATGCAGGTTCCGCCGAGTGCGCAGGCAGGAGAGACGGTGGAGTTCCGGGCCATCAGCCCTGGCGAAACACCCGTGTTGGGATACCAGTGGAACTTCGGCGACGGGGTAGCTGGAGATGGCGCGGAAGTTACGCACACCTATACACAGCCCGGCAGTTATAAGGTGACCGCTGAAGCCATGGGGTTGGACAAACGATCGTCAAAAAAGACGGTGACGATCGCGATCACCGGGTACGTGCCGACGATTTATGACCCGGCCCGCAAAGAGCGCTATGGCGGGGAAAGGTAGGGTACCTTTATGAGGTCATGCGGAAACTCGTCGCCCGGTCCGAAGACGTGCAAGATGCAAGCTTCCCGGGTACCTTGTGAGCGGCCAAAGTCTGTTGCGGACTGCCCACAAAGGCTGACATTGTGATATGAAGAACAAATGGGAAGAAGGACGAAAGCATGAAAGCCGATAGAAAAGGCCGAAACAACATGCTCATTGATGAGCGCCGCCAGCATGTGCTCGCCAAGATTCAGAGTGAAGGCCGAGTCCTGGTCTCAGAGCTATCAGAGGCGCTCGGCATTTCACGCATCACCGTCCGCAAGGATCTGGACCACTTGGAGTCGAAGGGACTGGTGCAGCGCACTCACGGGGGAGCGCTTTCGCCGCAGAGCCAGGCGCTGTTTGATCCCTCATTGCAGGAGAAAGAGCATAAGCAACTGAAGGAGAAGCAGCGAATTGGCGGGGCTGCCGCGGCACTTGTAAAGGAAGGAATGTGCGTGCTGCTGGACTCCGGCACGACCACCACCGCCGTCGCCCGCAAGTTGCGGCAATTTTCGCACCTCACGGTAATTACGAATGCGGTCAATATCGCCGCTGAACTGGCCGGAACGAACTTCGAGATCATTCTCACCGGCGGATCTCTTCGCAAGAACTCATTTTCCCTTGTGGGCCCACTGGCCGAGGATGCGCTGAGCGAAGTACACGCGGACATCCTGTTTCTCGGTGTGGATGGATTCGATATCGAGCTTGGGTTGACAACTCCGAATCTGATGGAGTCACGTGTCAACCGGGCGATGATGAAGACGGCTACGCGCATCGTGGCGGTTTGCGATTCCACCAAATTCGGGCGGCGCAGTTTAGCGCTCATCGCGCCGCTCAAAGCCATCCACACCGTCATCACAGACGACCGGCTCAGCGATGAGAATACAGAGACACTGACGTCATTAGGAATCGAAGTAATCCGCGCATAGTAGGTGCGACGGCCGCGCCAACCTGGACTGCGGTTGTGCGGATAGCGATATCGAGCGGCCGGCCGCCGCAGTCTGAACCTTAGAATCTATCCAATAACCTGCAACCCGGAAGGGGTTTTGAAAGGGCACGGCTTCAGCCGTGCCGTACAGGTCCTGTCCCGATACGCGGCTTTAGCCGCTGAGGGATGTCTTTGCCGGCCGAAACCCATCCCTCAGGGCCTAAAGGCCCGATAGTCTCTTGGAGTTGAAATCGGCACGGCTGAAGCCGTGCCCTTTCAAGACAGCGAGCTTCTGGACAGGTTCTTACGGTGCGCAGGCTTGCGCATAAGGCAGCAGAACCTGCCTGATGCGATGCACGATAAGCGCACGGGCGTCCGCCTTCAGGGTTCCCGCACGAACCGCGCGATATTGATCGGGCAGGAAAGCGCTCAACATGGTTTCGGGAATCGCGATCCTGGACAGGTTCGAGAGGAGAATCTCAATCGCCTGCTGGATCTCTTGGTTGTTCCAGTAATAGCGGACGCGGTCGCTGTAACTATAACGCAGCAGCAGACGCACCGTGCGCGCGTCTCCAATGTAATGTTTTTCCCAATTGCCGCGGTCCCGGAGCATGACCCGCTCGATGACTTCGAGGAGTTGAGAACACTGCTTTCCGGGCAAGAGCTCCGTCTCGATTCGGGCCAACGCGTCCAGGGCTTCTCTCATGGCAAGGGTGAGCGCCGGGCCCACTTTTAGAATGGCAAATCCGTCGCGTACAAGGTTCCGGTAGGCCTCGGGTCTTTGATAGTCGGTGGAGTGCGCCTCATAAACCAGCGTTTGCTCCTGATCCAGCAGTTCGGACAGATGCGCAACACGCGCCGGATCGTAGTCAGCGACGCTGGTGTGATCGAATTCGACTCCCGGCTGAACGACAAGCGCGATCACCCTCGGCCAAACGTGCCCCAACCCCATCTCTTTGAAGACGCGCCGATGCACGGCGAGCGTTTCGGCCGCGGCATCACGGCTGGTGACGGCCAACTGTTTGAGCTCCTCCGTTGCTCCGCCGGGAGTGGGAACTTCCGTTCCAATCACATAGAGAGGTTTGGGTTCGGGGGATTCCTCTTCAGCAGCGGCACACAAGGCGGCGGCCCGGCGGGCGATCACTTCGTCACTGAGAGCAGCGGCATCGCCGGCACACGCCATACTTGCGTCAAGATGGATCTTGCGAAACCCCGCCCGCGCATAGGCTCGGACAGTCGACTCGGCTTCCTCCATGGCTTCTTTCGCCGGCAAATCCCGCCATGGATTGGGGCCCAGATGATCGCCTCCCAGAATCAGTTTTTCCGGACCAAGACCTCTGCTGGTCGCGATGGCAGAGAGATACCGCTGGAAATCCTCCGGCAACATTCCGGTATAACCGCCACGGTGGTTGACCTGATTTGAAGTTGCCTCTACCAAAAGGACCGTGTCATCTTCGACAGCCTGATCGCAGGCCGCCTTGAGTACCCAGTGATGCGAAGAACAGACTGAGTAGATTCCCAACGGCCGGCCACGCCGCCGGCTGGGAGCGAGCTCCAGCAGAACATTGGTCACTTCAGTACTCCACAGCGCTTCGCGCAATCATACCGATAATCAGCGAGAACTAGGCGCCCATCGATGCCAGTGCCAGTCTGGCAAGGTGATGGGACATATTTGTATCCGGCAACACAAGAGCCTGCATCAACAATTGCCTTGCCTGCTGCTTGTTTCCTGCAGCCAGATTGAGCATTGCCGTGTTGTAGCACCATGATCCAGAGGAGGCGGCCATCTCGGCGTGGCTCTCGGCTGCGCGAAGGGCATCCATGAGACGCTTGCTTCGATCTCCCGAATCGCCGGCGCCCAGCATCTTTTCGGCCAGCACTGCCCAATAGAGGTTCGTGGAGCCGTCGCTTGCTGCGGCCTTGTGCAGGAGGGCTTGCGCTGCCTCCATATGTCCGCAGGTCTTCGCCACTGCCGCCAGTTGGACGTCATCCCGCGCGGAACCTTCCTCGCGGCCTCGGTCGGTCTGCGCGCTGTCGACGAACTTCATCGCTGCCTCGCAATTGCCCGCTTCCGCCCACGCATTGGCCTGCATTAGCCTGACTTCAAAAAGCACCTGATCGGAAGGGATTCCACCCTCTTCGCTGGAGAAGAAGCGGTCCTTGAACAGGCTCAGGGCCGGTTCGAACTGTTTGGCTTCAGCGCGCTCCAGTGCCAGCTGGTAGACGAGATTTTGCGGCATCTTGGAGTGGGGAGCATCGGCCGAGGGGTACTGCGAGAGCGCATCGGCGCGCTCCGCCGCGGAAGTGCCCGTCAAGCTCATGGCCTCATCGAGGCCGACATAAACAGCGGCGTTCTCAGGATCGTTGTGCAACCCCTCGCGGAACGATGCCAGCGCCCCCTGTGGATCGTGCTTCAGTGCCAGCAGGGCCTCGCCCATATCGGCGTCAATCACCTCGAGATGCGGAGCCAGCCGCTTGGCTTCTGTCCATTGCGCCATGGCGTCGCCGCTGATGCCTTTGGAAAACAGCAGCGTCCCCAGCAGGAAATGCGCGGTCGCATCCGAGGCGTTGGAAGACAACGCGGATTCCAACACCAGCCGGTCAGTTTCAGAGGAAGGGAAGATGAAGCTTGTCGAGAGCTTCGAGGCGGCCTGCAAGTTTTGCTTTTCGTCTGCGCCAAGTCGCTTGTCGCAGAATGCGGCGTAGTAGAGCACCAGAGGATTGTTCTGGGGGAGCATCGAGCCTGGCTCGCTCTGATCCGTGGCAACAGAAGGATAATTTCGGGTGAGGACATCGAGAGCGTTCCGGTAGAGACCGAGCCGCATGTACTCGGCGGCTACGCTCAGGACGCGGTAAGGATCCGCCGCCAGGTGGGCCACATCGGGGCTGCCGGTATCCTGCTTGAGAAAATCGCTCGCAGGTTCTGCAATCAGCGCAAGCTTCGCCAATTTGTCGGCCTCTGTTTTTTCTCCCAGAGCGCGGAGGACCGCTTCCAGTTCCTCGCGTGGGCGAAAGGCGCCGGGCTCGGCGGCAACGGCATCGCGGAGGAAGGATGCGGCGCCCTGCAAATCGCCCTGCCGCGCCCGCAGTTCACCCAGGCGGAGCGCGGCTGGACCGCGGAAGGCAGCCTGACGGTAAGCAATCTCGTAGGAAGTCTCAGCGGCGCGCGCGTGATCAAGACTTTCCTGAGCAATCCCAAGGTAGTACGCAACATCGGAGTTCGGTGTATCGCGCTTCTGAGCCGGCTCAAGCACGCTCTCGGCATACTCATATTGCTGCAACGCATCCGCCACCCGTCCAGCAGCAATCGCGAGAGACTGGCTCATCGGATATCGTTCGAGACCTTGCCGGTATGTCGCGAGCGCAACGACTGACTCACCATTCAGTTCCTGATCCCGGCCCAGCTGCAGCCAGTCGTCTTCCGACCGGTTCTGTGCCTCGGGAAAGTGTATCGGCGCCTGCGGGCCCGTCTGAATGTCTGCGACGGGATCCCAATCGTATTCACCGTCCGTCTGCTCGAGCAAAGTCAGCCCAGCCTTATCCTGCAACTCGAATGTGACCTTGGCTGCGCCATCGTTCAGCGTGACGGAATGCGTCCAGGTTTTTTCCGGCGCTAGATCGGCGGTTTCGCTCCAGAGAACGGATGGACCCTGCTTGATGGAGATATGAGCTCCCGGCAGCGGCTCGTTGACGTTCAAGGCCACCGAGGCATTGTCGCCCTGGACATCCAATCGCACGACTCCGGCACGATTGGCGCGGGTGATTCCGCCGGTACCGCGAACCGGCATCCAGTACTCGGTGAAGTGAATGGTCTGCCCGGGGTCGAGAAACGCGTAGGTCTCCTGATTTCTGAACAGGCCCGCCTGCACCTCAGCATAGGCGCTTTCATTGTCAGAGAGCGCCGTGCGCCAGCCCAGCCCGGCTGGATCAACTCCCCACGTCCAGATTTTCTTGCCCGGCAACTCGCGGAACTCGGCAAAGTGAGCCGTTCCGGTTTGCGTTTGAGGATTCCAAATCCCCATGAAAGGTTCTCTGGATCCATGGATAAAGTAGGAAACCGGACCCAGAGTTTGATTCTTGATCACGCTCAGATCCCGGTCGCCCTGCGGACCCACGGGCCAGGAATACACGTCGGTATACCCATGGGTAGCAACGAAGCGCATCGGGTATTCCACGCGGGAATCGTCCCAGATCTGGACGCCTGCGTTGCTCCACCAGTAGTAGCGATGGCGTAGATCGCTGCGGTTATAGAGGGTCGTGTGCAGTTCGAGGACCATGGAACCCGGCCGCAAAACCAATTCCACCTGCCATTGCATTCCGTAGACCCGATCGATGTTTGTTACCCACACTGATGCGCTTCCATCCGCATGCGCGCCATACGCAAAATCAACGGGCGACATCGAGACCCAGTTGTGCGAGACCGGGAAGTTAAACTCCACACCGAATGCGGCCCAGGCGCCGCGATAGCCGATCTGCGCCTTCTTGATGGATGGATTGGCATAGAACATGGGCTTGCCGCTGATTTTGTCGACACAGGTATAAAGATGGCCGCCGATGTCCGGCAGCACAGAGCATTTCAGGTATTCGTTCTCGAGAAAAACGGCGCGCCAGTCGTGAGGCGCTTTCACGCCAGTCAGGTTTGTCCGCAGCGTGTAGGGATAGTTGAAGCGCGTGGTCGCGTAGAGGTCGAAGGGCGGGTTTGGGTCGGGCAAGCCCTCTTCGTAGGTGGGCAACGTGAGCGTACCTTGCCAAACCTTTACGGGGGCGACAACCGGTTGGCAAATAGCACTAAGCGTTGTTCCCGCCAGCAAGACACCAATGCAAAACCACTTCTTCATAAATCCCCATTTCGTTTTGTCGCGCTCCGAGAAAGTGTGGAGCGTGATATTGGTCAGTTTTTGGCCAAAAGGATTTCTTATTCAGCATATTGTACAAGACATTTTGTTGTTTTTGGTGATTTTTTATGTCTTTTGATTTCGCTTTCTTATACAATTCTCGTGGCACGCGGCTACTGCGAAATCCAGACCCAGGGGACCAGCGCTCCTGAAGCTGTGACGTCAAGGTGGTCTTGAGAGAACGGAAGCAGGTGCAGCATGAAACACGACCAGACGATGGGAACAGATCGCCGTATCTTCATTAAGCAGGCAGCGGGCACAATGTTCGCTGCGGGAATGAGCACTCGCGCCTCTGCTCGCATGGGCCTCGCCGCAGGGAACGCGAAGAAGATTTATCCCCAACGATGGGTTTACGTCAGCCGCTCGTTCGATCGGGATCAGCACGTAGACGAGGTGCGTGAAATAGCTCGAACCGCATCGGAACATGGCCTGACAGCCATCGTGCTGTCGGGGATGGACCGCATCAGCCTTGGCAGCGCGGAGTATCTGGAGCGCTTGCGCAGGGTCAAAGCGATCGCCGATCAATACCACCTCGAGATCATTCCGGCAGGGTTCAACACCGGCTACGGCGGAGCCATCCTCGATCACGACAAGAATCTCGCTGAAGGCATGTTGGTGAAGGATGCCTTATTCGTTGTGCGTAATGGCGAAGCCCGCTTCCAGGCGGATTCGCCAGCGAAGCTCCAAAACGGGAACTTGAACGAATTCCAGGGCGACCGATTCACCGGATTCGACACGCAGGATGAACCGGGACAAAAGACATTCGTCGATACCGCGGTCTTTCACTCCGGGAGGGCGTCTCTGCGCATCGAGAACTTCGGCGCCGCGAAGGCTGACGCCGCGGTAAAGGCGCGAAAGGCTCCCTTGTCGTCGTACCTCGACCTGGCCCAGGAGTTTGCGCCGGGAACTCTAGCGCGAGTGGCGCAGGAGATTCGTGTGACGCCGTACCGGTGTTATCGCGTGAGCGCATGGATAAGAACGGAGGACGCCAAGCCGGTTTCGCTGTTCAGCATCAAGGCGTTTACTCAGGACGGCCGCGATCTTTGCCCATTTGAACCGCCCGCTCCGGCGCCCACCTCCGACTGGAGGCAGGTGACCACCGCGTTCAATAGTTGGTATGCAGACCGCATCCAGTTGAACTTCGGCGTATTCGAAGGGGAACAGGGCAAAGTATGGGTAGACGACGTAGAGATTGAAGAGGTTGGCCTGATGAACGTAGTGCGGCGTAAGGGCGCGCCGCTCACCGTGCGCGACGAGACCAAGGGGACAGTCTACGAGGAGGGCCGCGATTTCGCGCCCGTCATCGACCCGCATCTCGACTTTCTGTGGACCCACGAGATGCCCTCGATTCGCCTGCTTCCGGGAAGCAGGATTCAAGAGGGCGCGCGGTTGCGCGTGAGCTATTATCACGGGACCACCCTCTACAACGATCAAATTTCCGCCTGCCCCTCGGAGGCAGAAACGTACGAGATTTGGAAAGAGCAATTTCCATTGATCGAGAAGTATTTGTCGCCCAAACGCTACTTCCTGAACGTCGATGAGGTGCGCGTGCTCAATCGCTGCGAAGCATGCCGGCAGCGCAGGCTGGGGGCGGCGGAGATTCTCGGCCAAATGACGCAATGGCTCTACAACCAGGTGCACGCCGTCAACCCCAAAGCCGAGATCGTGGTGTGGTCGGATATGTTCGACCCCAATCACAACTCGAAGCGGCAGTACTTCCTGGTGGACGGGTCCCTGGAGAACACCTGGCAATTCCTGCCCAAGGATATGGGAATCGTTCTCTGGTATTTTGAGCAACGGCAGGCCGGGCTGGACTTCTTTTCATCGCGCGGCTTTCGAACCATTGCGGGAGCCTATTACGATGCCGACGACCTGAAAAATCCGGAAGGCTGGCTGGAGGCGATGGATAGTACGCCCAACGCCATCGGGATCATGTACACAACCTGGGGCAGCAAGTACAAACTCTTGGCGGCATTCGGCGACCTGGTTTCAAAACGTCCGTAGACCGGACTGCTGTACACACGCAATTGCAGACGACCTGAATTGATGAAAGTGAGAACGTGAAAGTACTACCGAGGGACTTTATGAGACGAACGCTGAGTTTCGCAATTCTTTTTTTGTTCGTTGCGTTTGCCGGATTCGCGCAAGAGCCGGGAACAAGCACGTGGAAGATCATTGGCCCCGGCGGCGGGGGCACCACGATTGCTCCGATCATCAGTCCTCACGATTCTCGACTCGTCGTTGAGCACTGCGACATGACCGGCGGTTACGTGACGCACGACGACGGTCAGTCGTGGCGGATGTTCAATCTTCGCGGCGGCATCGGAGTCTTTGCGTTCGACCCCGCAGATCCGCGTGTGATTTACGCCGGGAACGCCGCGTTGTGGCGCAGCGGAGATTCCGGCTCCAGTTGGAAGATGATCTTCCCCAGCCCAGCCCGGGGCACCGTCGAGCACCAGGTCGGCGACCACTCCGACTACAGCCTGACATCGAGCGAACCCGCGTACCCGGGGGGTAGCATCTCCGCAATTGCGATTGCAAGCGGAGGTGGGCGGCAAAAAGGCGGCGCGAACTCGGAACGGCTTTATGTTGCTTTCGAGCAGCGTGGCCAACCTTCGGTTATCGTCGACTCTGTGGATGGCGGTGTCACCTGGAGCCGCCTGGCACAACTTCCCCAGTCCGTTCTACTGCTGACTGCGGAAGGTTCCGATGTGATCGCCCTCTCGGGCGCCTCTGCCTATCACATCGCCGCCGATGGAGACATGAAGGCGCTAGGAAAAATTGCGAGCGAATTCAAGGCAGCCAGCGCGGGCCGGTCCGGCGATGCCACCTGGATTTACGCGACGGGCCAGGATGGCTTCGTCTATCTCACCAGGGATTCAGGACTGCATTGGGGGCCGGTTACGCCGGCGTTCGAACAAACCTCGGGGAGTTTTGGCGCCATCGCCACAAGTGCCGCGCATCCGGAAGTGGCCTATGCCGGATTCAATGCTCTTCGCCTTGGCGAGGGCAAGGAGAACCTGTTTAACGGCATTGCCAAAACAAACGATGGCGGGCGCACATGGAAGATCGTCTTCAAAGAATCGACACACAGCGCAGACAACCTGATGGGTACGTGGATTGAACAGCGCGCCCAACAGGGGAGCCGCGATATATGGTTCGACGCGCCGTACAGTTTAGGTGTTGCGCCCACAAATCCCGACGTCGTGTTCGCGACCGATCTGTTTCGTACCTATCGCACCCTCGACGGCGGCGTGAGCTGGCTGGCGGTGAACTCGCGCCAGGCGACCAGCGGTGACTGGATCTCGCGTGGACTCGACGTGACGACCAACTACGGCGTTCAATTCGACCCCTTCGACGCGAAGCACATATTCGTCGACTACACCGACATCGGACTCTTTGCCAGCAACGACGGCGGCCAGGCCTGGCATAGCAGTTCCGCGGGCATTCCGGCGCAATGGCGCAACACCACGTATTGGCTGGCCTTCGATCCAAGCCAACGCGGTTTGATGTGGGGTGCTTTCAGCGGTACGCACGATTTGCCCCGCCCCAAAATGTGGCGCACCCGCAGCTCACAGACCTTCACGGGCGGGGTCGCAGTCTCAACCGATGGCGGCCGTTCCTGGCAGCCGAGCAACACGGGCCTTCCCCAGGATTCTGTGACGCATATTCTTCTCGACCCTTCCAGCCCCGTAGGCAGCCGAACGCTTTATGCCTGTGCATTTGGCCGCGGCGTGTACAAATCCATCGACGGCGGCAAGACCTGGACGCAGAAGAACAACGGCATCATCGGAGATGAGCCGTTCGCCTGGCGCATCACGGCGAGTCAGGACGGCTCACTGTACCTGGTGGTGGCGCGGCGCAGCGAGGGCAAAGGCGCCTCCGCCACCGGCAGTGGTGCGGTATACAGGTCGACGGATAAGGCGGAACACTGGCATGCAGTTTCACTTCCTACAGGCGTTACCGGCCCAACCGGCCTGGAAATCGATCCCAGAGATGCGCAGCGCCTCTACCTTACAGCCTGGGGACAGGAGGGCGAATCGGCGGATCGAAATGGGGGAGTGTATGTTTCAACCGATGGCGGAGCGACCTGGAAGACTCTCTTCACCGCGTCGCAGCATGTGTACGACCTGACCATCGATCCGCGCCATCCAGACACACTTTACATTTCGGGATTCGACGCGGCAGCATACCGCTCCACCGACCGTGGCGCCCATTGGACACGCATCCAGGGATTCGACTTCAAATGGGGGCATCGCGTGATTCTCGATCCCAACGATCCATCCCTGATCTACATCACTACATTTGGCGGATCCGTCTGGCACGGTCCTGCGGCAGGCGATCCTCACGCCCACGAAACCATCCTGACGCCCGTTCCAGTCGCCCATGAGTGAACGAGGGCGGGGTGAATGAACCGAACGAGCCGAACTGGCCCGATCCAATTAACTCTCCAGATCATGAATCACGTGGCCGGTCCAGCGGAGCCGGCCTGGTTCACAAGCGAGAACTTTAGATTGTGTTTTAGATCGATATGGTTCCCCACGAGCCTGAATCTGATGCATTGAGGTCCAAAAAGGCACTGAATTCCACCACGAAGCCAGGCCTTATCACCCACTCGAAGATCGAAGCCTGTTGATTCCATTACATCGTAACCGATTTAAGATCACTGCCTTACGTTATGCTTGGACTTTTGGTTATTTTTTAGATTTTTTTCTTTGCTTTTAGGGAAATTGTGTGCTATCTTCCTCGGTCATAAGATGTTCCCTCTTGCTCCATGATTCCAAAGTGAGCAGCACTGGTTTTCCGAGGCGAGAGACGCGGCGAGAAACTGCGGAGGAGAGAAAAAGGAATGAGAAACGATAGCACTTCACTGAGGCTTGCAAGTCGACGTTTACTTTGCGTTTTCCTGACCGTTCTGGGCTTTTGCTGGGTTCTGTTCGTGCGTCCGGCATCGGCCCAAGTTGACCAGGGAACCATCACCGGTGTTGTGACTGACAGTTCGGGCAAACTTGTTCCGGGCGCCAACGTTACGCTCCGCGATGTCGACACAGGACTGGCATTGACTGATAAGACAAACGGGCAGGGAACCTTCGTCTTCTCTCCCGTGAAAATCGGCAACTATACAGTGACCGCAGAAGCTCCTGGGTTCGAGACCACGACGCAGGAAAATGTGCATCTGGATATCCAGCAGCGCCTGTATATTCCCATCGCCTTGAAAGTCGGCAAGGTATCGGAGTCCGTAGTCGTCACCGAAGCGCCCCCGTTGCTGGAAACGGAAACCTCTTCTGTGGGGCAGGTGATGGGCACGGAAACCATCGATGCAACGCCGCTTAACGGCCGCAACTGGGTTTACATTGCGCAGTTGACATCCGGAGTTGATCCGGGTCTTTCGGCCGGCGGCGCCCGTGGCGGCGGTACGGGTGACTTCTCGGCCAACGGCCAGCGCACCACGCAGAACAACTTCATCCTGGACGGCGTGGACAATAACGTAAACGTCGATGACTTTCAAAATGGCGCCAGCTACAACGTGAGGCCGCCACCGGATGCGCTGGCGGAATTCAAGATCGATACCTCCGACTACAGCGCCGAATTCGGGCACTCGGCTGGAGCCGTGCTCAACGCCAGCATCAAGTCGGGCACCAACCAGGTCCACGGGGATGTGTGGGAATATGTCCGCAACACCAAATTCGACGCGGCAGACTGGGATTCAGCCGGGGGCGCCGTTCCCGCCTACCATGAGAACCAGTTCGGAGGTACGCTCGGCGGGCCCATCTGGAAGAACAAGCTCTTCTACTTCGGTGACGCGGAAATGAATCGCATCGCCTTTGCCACACCACTGCTTTTGTCCGTTCCCACGGCGACCACTCGCAAGGGGGACCTTTCGGAGTATTTTCTTCCCACCAAGACCGGTAAAAGCGGGCCCATTGGGGTTTTTGAACCGAATAGCGCCGGTCAGGTTGCCTTGACCGGAACTGCCGGCGCTATTGCAAACCCGGACCCCACATGCGTCACCTACAGCTCGACCTGTGCCTGGAATGCCAGCACGCCGGGCAGCGGGATCGGCGCCGGCACCACCAACAACTATGCTGGGAGCGGCAATGCGGCCCTCAGCGGCAACTTCAATGGGAACGGGACGGCTAGCCCGTTGGCGGATTCAGTCGGACTGGCGGTCCTGCAAGATTACCCCCTCCCGAATGTAGCTCCCTGGACAGGAAAAGCCACCGATGCTCCGGGTACCGGGCTTTTGTATAACAATTACTCGTTGAATGATCCTATCCATGACAACACTTGGCAATGGGACCAGCGTGTGGACTGGGATCTGAGCACCAAGGATCAGGCTTACGCGCGCTATAGCTATACGCATGACCAGATCGCCGCAAAACCGCCGCTCGGCTCAATCCTCGACGGCGGCTATTATCTGCCTTCCAGTGGAGTCTCCGCCGCGCTCACTCTCAACTTGGCGGAGAACTTCATGCTGAGCGAAACTCACATCTTCAATCCCGACCTCGTCAATGAATTTCGCTTCGGATATAACTGGGGTCACTTCGTGATCGGTCAGGAGAACGCCAACACCCCGGCCAGCAGTCTGATCCCTGGGTTGGGAGGCGTGCCCTTTACCGGTTTTGCCGGCCCCAACGGTGGCACCCCGTTCATGGTAATCAGCGGAACGCGCAGGCTAAGCTATGCCGGTTCGCCCACTGACACTCCGTCGGTCGAACGTCAAAACGTTTACCAGATACTCGACAACCTGACCAAGATTCATAACGGCCACTCCATCAAGGTCGGTATTGAGCTTCAAGCGATCCGCACCGCCTTCTCGCAGTCTCAGTATCCGCGCGGCAGATACAACTTCAACGGCCAATACGACGAAAAAGCTAACGCCAGTGGCACTGCAACATCTCTGACCAACCTGGGCATTGCCGACCTGTTGACCGACAATATGGGCAATATCGGCCTCTCTCCGGGCTGGGATACCCAGTACTATCGCAACTATCGCGCGGCTTACTTTCAGGATGACTGGAAAATCAACTCTAAGTTAACCGCGAACCTGGGCCTAAGGTACGATTTTATTCAGCCAGCCAGCAGCAAGGGGGGCGATCTGGCCAACTTTGTTATCACATCCGAAAACGAAACCGGATTGGGCCTGGGAACATCCGGGCAATCGGCTACCGGCGTGGCCCAATGGGTTATGCCTGCCGGAGTTGCCTCCGCGTACCCTCTTTCAGCAAATTTTCAAAGTTTACTGACGAGCGACTACATTTCGCTGAATTACACCACCGGCAACCAAAACTCCCTGGTGAGCGTTCAGCATTATAACTTTGCTCCGCGCATTGGGCTTGCCTATCAGTACGATGCGAAAACCGTTGTGCGCGCTGCCTACGGCCTCTTCTATGGAGCGATTGAAGCTCCTGGAGGCGCCGAGCTGGAGACGAACTATCCCTTCGCGTATCAAGTGGTGATGGACAACCAATACGTGGTGCAATATGGCGGATGCTATCCATCCACCCAAACTGGCGCGTTCAACATCAACAGCCAATGCCCATCCAACGGCACACCGGACTTGGATGTCGCGAGTGGTACGTCGCCGACGGTGGGCGCGCATCCCGGGGCGAATCAACCGTCTGGATTTACACCTTACCCATATCCAACCTCCCTCGAGGCAGGCGGATCGCTCTACTTCGCCAATGGCGGTCTGGGCTCCTTCGCCAGCGCCAGCGCCATAGCCATGTCCCAAACCAACATCAAGACCCCCTATACTCAAAGCTACAACTTGACGATTGAGCGCGAACTGATGCCGAACATGGTGGCGTCCCTCGCTTATGTCGGCAACAACTCCAAGCACACCTTCGCGGGCACTGACCCCCTCGCTCCTCTTGCCGTAACCAGCAATAGCAATCCCAGCGGTAAACAAGGCTCCGTAGCGTTTCCCGGCATATCGACGGAGAACGCCATGGAGGCTTGGATCGGCGAAAGCATTTACAACTCGCTGCAGGCAAAGATCGAAAGGCGCTATTCAAACGGAGCGAGCTTCCTCGCGTCGTACACCTTTTCTCATGCCGAGGACGACGCCTCAAACCCCGGCATCGGGGGTGGTCCGCCCTATCGCAATACAAACCTCATTCCACTTAAAGACGAGATGACGAACTCCAACTACGACGTGCGTCACCGGTTCACCTTTAACGGCTTGTATGATTTGCCGTTCGGCAAGGGCCGGAGATACGCGAATCAGGAAGGCCTGCTGGATTATCTTGTCGGCGGATGGTCAGCGAGCGCCACCTGGCAAGCGCAAACGGGCATTCCGTTCACGATTGGCACGGGCGCCAATACGTTCCAGTCGGCTTCCGGCCTTGTCAACATCAATGCAATCCGGGTTGGTGATCCGTTCAAGGGCGGTGGTACTCCGCCTGCGGCGAATATTGACATGCAAGGCGTAACGTGTCCGGCCAAGGTGCATAACAGAGCAAACTGGTATAACCCTTGCGCGTTCGTCGATCCGGCGCCGGGGAGCAGCATTGCTCCGGGTACTCTGCTGACCGACGAGGCCAGCGCCATTAAGTATGCCGGCGGAAAGTCAAACCAGATCCATGGGCCGGGATATGAACGTGTCAATATGTCCGTATTCAAGAATTTCAAGACCTGGCGCGAAGAGTACGTCCAGTTCCGTGCGGACGCATTCAACCTGTTCAACACGCCGTCCGAGGGCCAGCCCAGCGACCAGAATCTTGATGCGACCGCCGGTCAGGTCACTAACCCTCAGAGCTTCCAGAACTACACTCCAGACGCGCGGTTCTTCCAACTCGCCGCAAAGTACGTATTCTGAAGCGGCCATTTACCTGCATGCGGAGAAGGGCATGCAGTTTTACCCTACGTCTCCCGCGGGCGCAGATGCGCTCGCGGGAGCATTTGCTTTTAGCAGGCGGTTTAGGCAATCCTGATCAACTCCGAGTCCTCTCGACCTTTTGAGCTATGGAGTGAGGCGCGGCATGTGATGGATACGTCGCGGCGGAATCTTCTGAAAGCGGCTGCGGTGCTGGCAGTGGACCGGTGGTCGCGTCTGTATGGGCTCGCTCCTGGAGCGGGATCCCGCGGCGCGTCCAGCGAGGACGACCGGAAGGTCATTGTCGTCTGCTGCGCTGGGGTGCGGCGCACTGATACCTTTCACGATACCGGTCTTGAGAACATTCCCCATCTTCTCCACGATCTTCTGCCCTCAAGCGTTTTCTATCCCAACTTGCGCAATAACGGCGTGACGAGCCACTACAACACGATATCCAGCGTAGTGACGGGCAATTGGCAACGCTTGGACGATTGGGGGAAGACGTCGCCCGAGAGCCCGACGATCTTTGAATATCTGCGCAAGCGCAGAGGCTTCCCGCAAGACAAGACCTGGCTGATTTCCAGCAATAAAGCCCTGACCAGCAGGATTGGCGCAAGCTCGGTGAGCGACTTTGGGCCGCCCTACGGCGCCAACGTGGTCTTCCCCAAGCAACTGCTGATTAACGCGGTGATTCATGCTGCATCGCAGGGACACGCAGACCATAGCGCGGACCGGAACACCATGCAACCCGAGATCGAGGCCATCCTGCGCAGCCAGGACTACGAGGGCCTCGATTGGTCGGTACTCGGCAACGATGCTGCGCTCGATGGCCGCATGCTGGCATCGGTTCAGGACGCCATCGCCGACCTGGTGCGCACCACGGCCGCCGTAACCGGAGATGAGTTTACGTTTCTCGTCAGCCTGGAAGTGATGAAGCGCTTCGCGCCTTCGCTGCTGGTCATAACGTTTTCCGATGTGGAGGTGGCGCATTTTGGCGCCTACTCCATGTATCTGTCGGGTATTCGCACCATGGACCGGCTGGTCTACGAACTTTGGGGATTCGTGCAGGCCACGCCTGCCTACAAGAACAAGACAACCCTGTTCATTCTTCCCGAGTTTGGCCGGGATCTGGATGGATCGAATACCAACGGATTCTTTAATCACCGCTTGAATGACGATTCGACGCGGCAGGCCTGGCTCATGTGCGTGGGAGAAGCCGCGGGATCGCCACAGGTCGTCGAACGCCCGATCGAGCACCTCGATCTTTGTCCGACCATCGCGAGATTATTTGACATCGGTGAGCCAGGGTCGGCTGGGAACGTCCTGCCTGAGATATCGGCATGAGGGGAAAGCATTGAGCCCAGCGCCAATACCGGATCGAAGGCAGGAACCCAGCCTTGAGCTCTATCGCCACTTGGTTCACGAGCTCCCTGTGACGCTGCGGCCATCGATGAACCAGCAAATCGACCAGTGGGACACGTTATTCCCGTTCGAGCAAACGCGTCTTTCCACGATGATGGACCGGATGGCGTCGTTCAGTCCTCCAGCGTTTGCGGCGCTCATTGCGCCAGTGCGCGCAGTCGAAAGCAAAATGGGAGTGAGGGGCTGGGATTTCTCGGAGTCGGAAGATACCATCGAGAATGCCTCGTTGCTGGCAAGGTCGCCATACTATGCCGAATGGCGTGCCCGGGTGCAGGAATTCTACGAGGCCGTGAGCGCGGCGCCGGCTTCCCAGGAGCAGCAGGTCAAGGCTACCCGATTGATCTTCGTGATTCTTCCTGCCAGCTTGCCAACCAATGCGAATACGGTTTGGAAGCAATGGGGTCGCCCGGGACGGGAAATGAAAATATCGGGCGATGCAGGGACCATCCTTCCGCTCCTCATGGATGGTCAGGCAGCTGCGCCGGGAATCGCCGACTTGTTGCAATCCCGGGAATCGAGCGACCCTTCCAGCCTGTGGCTTATCGACGCCGCGACAACGCAATCGAAGACGTTGAGCCGTCCGTCTCCGTCGAATGCCTCCATTCTGGAATTTGGCGCGCTCAAGCCGCTCCGGGAGGAGTTCCTTGCGGAATTGAATAAGGCGCCCAAGAACATCGAGATTACCGATCAAGTCAGGGCTGGTCTGCGCCGCAAATCGTGGGATGGTCTGTGGCCTGAAGATCTGGGCGGCCAACCCAGGTTGCAGCGATTTATTATCGATCTCTTTCTCAGCGGCAATGGCGCTGTGATCTTCCCCAACTCCTTTGTGGAGTGGACCGCGTCGGAGGCGATCCGGCGTGCCCGCCCCAGGGTGGTGATTGCTCGATTCGGGATGCGCAACAAGCCCAAGCCGTTCACCAGCATTGCAGTTTTCGAGAATCAGCAAAAGGTCAGCTCAGTTCCCGATGTCGACGATCCGGATGGCAGCGCAATCGATGCCGGCATTCTCGCCCGCTATGTATGGCTCGCCGCTTCGAGATACCCGGAAATGGAGAGGACGTGCTGCGTTTGCGTGGCGGAATCCGCGCATTCAGCCTACGTGATTGCGCCGGCAGGAACAGCCAATCCAGGGGACACTCAGGATTCCATCCAGCCACGCGAGTTATGCAATTGGATCGGGACTCAGCTCACGGCCTGAGGCTGCAAACGTCCAGTTCTCATCGATCGATTCCACAAGCGATGGAATACGATCGAATAAAATCGTAAAGGACTGCATAAAACTTGCAAAACGTAACAATCTCGCTATATCGTTTGATTTGGGAATTTCCACGGTGGCTCTCGGGCGCACGACGCAACCCGAGATGTGATTTGAGAAACGTCACCGCACCCTGGATGCAATCAGAGTATGAGGGAATCTCGTGGATTCTCAAACTCCAGGCGCACATGAACCGAGACCTCAAACCGGAATCCCCAGGCGCGAGGCGAGGATGAGAAATGAATCGTCGTCAGATGCTACGTAGAACGGGCGCTGGACTCATCGTCGGGACGATCGCGCGTGGCGCAACTGCAGAGCCGCCGCAGGACACAGCGCCGGTCAGGCCGCCCAGCCTTGCTCTTTCAGATTATGAGCCCAAAAGCATGCTGCAGGTCCGGGAGACTCGAGTCGAGCGGTCACGCTACCCAGTCATTGATTTCCATACACACATTACCGTTTCCGCCCACGAGGTGAATGGTGTTCCACTCGCGGCAGAGCGCACATACCTGAGCGATCCGGGGGAATTGATCGCCGTCATGGACCGGAAAAACATCCGTACGATGGTGAACCTGACCGGCGGATTTGATGCCGGCCTCGTCGAAACCATCCGCAGGTACGACAAAGCTTATCCTGACCGCTTTTACACCCTCACTGAACCCTGCTACTCGCGCCTTCTCGAACCCGGCTATCCACAAATTCAGGCAGAAGCGATCGAACAGGCTCATCGCAACGGGGCCCGCGGTTTGAAGATTCTCAAGACTCTCGGGCTCTATCTGCGGGACAACATCACCTCCGGAAAGCTCGTAAAGATCGACGATCCCCGCTTCGATCCCATGTGGGAGATCTGCGGCCAATTGCAGATGCCCGTGGCAATCCATATCTCCGATCCGGTCGCCTTCTTCCTGCCCACAGACCGGTTCAACGAGCGATACGAGGAGCTCACCAATCATCCCGATTGGTCGTTTCATGACCACGATTTTCCCTCGAATGCCGAGTTGATTGAGGCGAGAAACAGGGTCATCGCACGTCATCCCAAAACTCACTTTGTTGCGCTGCATGTCGGCAACTTCGCCGAGGACCTCGGGAATGTTTCGGAAAATCTGGACCGCTTTCCGAACCTGAGCGTCGACATTGCGGCGCGCATCGGCGAGCTGGGCCGCCAACCGAGGACCGCCCGGGCGTTCTTTGAGAAGTATCAAGACCGCATTCTCTTTGGAACCGATGCCACGCCGCACGGCGATGACCTTCCCCAGCAGCTTTTCACCGATCAGCTCTATGAGATTTACTTCCGGTTCCTTGAAACCAGCGATGAATACTTTGACTACGCTCCCGCAAAAGTGCCTCCTCAAGGCCGCTGGCGGATCTATGGCATCGATCTTCCCGATCAGATTCTGCGCAAGGTTTACCGGGAGAATGCCGCGCGCGCACTGCAGCTTTCAATCGCAGCTTCCACTCCGGTGTAGCGTGCGCGTCTGGTGAAGGCTGTAGTCTCGAGGCCGAGGGGACGCCGGCCGACCTGCTTATCCGGCGCTCGAAAGAAACTCGCGGAGCAACTCGGCATCGCGGAAGGATTCCGTGCCTCCGGATCGCAAGGTCGATAGCGCCGCGGTCCGGTTTCCAAACGCTGCGCACTCGGCCGGCGGCTTGCCTTTCAGGTAGGCGCACAGGAACCCTGCATTGAAGCTGTCTCCGGCGCCGATGGTATCGACAGGCACGACGGACTCCGCCGGCGAGCGCCACCTCTCTTGCCCCGCCTGCACAAGAGCGCCTTGCTTGCCGCACTTCACCGCAACCATCGGAATGCGCGCCGCAAGAACGCCGATCGCAGTTTCAGCCTCGGCCTTCCCCGTGATACGGCATGCCTCGTCTTCGTTGGGCAGGAAAATGTCGACGAGCCCGAGCAACTCATCAAGCACTCCGTCCCAACGATCATCCGGGTCGTCATTGGTATCGAGCGACAGAGTGAGGCCAGCTTTCTTCAATTCCCTGAAAATGCCGGGCAGTGCCGGTTGCAGCGCTCTGTGGAGAAAGAGAGAAGAGAGATGGAAGTGCCTTCCCGACGCCAGGTAATCCAAGTCGATATCACTTGCATCCATCTCGAACATCGTTCCAGGATAGGTAAGAATATGGCGCTTGCCACCATGATCCAGCAAAACCGTGACGCCGGTAGACGGTCCGCCATGCACGCGCTTGACCCGGGTCACGTCGACGCCGCGCTCCATGAGCCGCTGCAAGGCGATCTCTCCGAGTGGATCGTCGCCGAGGCGAGTAACGAAACCCACCCGCATGCCGAGCGCCGCAAGATTGTGCGCGAGAATTGCCGACGAACTTCCGAGGGTCATCCGGAACCCGCTGGCCAATAACTCTCGCTCCACGGACATCGTTTCAGGAAGGCCGTACAGGATCAGATCGAGGTTGATTTCGCCGGCGATCGTCACGTCGAAGGACTTGGTCACAGCGTTCTTTTCCGATCCCATCTTATCGTCCAGGGGTTTTGTTCCGCAGGGGGGCATCGGTGCGGTCTAACCGATCTTTACAGGCCTGCGCCGCTCATGATTCCGTGTTGAGAGTGACCACTCGGCTCAGATGGCGAGGGAAATCGGGATCGAGTCCTTTATGCAAGCCGAGATGGACGCCCAGCAGCTGTCCCCACACGAGATAAACGACCAACAACGCCAGTTCAGGTAAGGCAAGACCCAGTTCGATCGTCAAATCCGCCGCGCGTTCCACCTCAGGCGAGATGCGATTGGCGATGGCCAGGGTGCGGCCACCCAGTTGCTTCATCTCCATCAGAACCGAACTCTCTTCACTGTAGCCCTTTTCCGATAGCAGGGCTCCTATGAGTACGTCCTCTGACACGATGGACATCGGTCCATGCCGAAACTCGAGCGTATGAAAGAACTCAGCGTAAGTCGAAGACGATTCCATGACCTTAAGTGCAGTTTCCCGCGCGATCGGATAGAGAGCGCCCTGGGCGAGAAATGCGGCATTGGCAATCGTGGTCTGAGCAAACTCCTCGATCCGCTCCCCTTGTATGGGGAGCAACGCGCTCAGCGCCGAAGGCAGAGCATGAAGCGCTTCAAGCATCTTGGTCTGACCGGCGAACCGTGCCGCAACATACTGCAGCGCCAGGAGCATCGACGTAAACGACGACGTCATGACAATGCTTTTTTCGGTTACAGGAAGCTGGAGGGTGCGTGCAGAGGCCTGCCCCAGTTCGTTTGAATCGCAGGTGACGCCAAGGAATTCGATGCTCCGCTGGCGAAGGAGTTCGGCAACCTGGAGGATTTCTGATGTACGCCCCGAACGCGAGATCAGAACCGGGAAAACAGCAGTTCCTTCCGGCAATTCCAGCTCGGGTGACAACAACACTTCTGAGGCCGGCACGGCGTGCACGGAGACATTCATAAGGGCCCTGAATGTATCCGCCGCAGCCTGCGCGAGGTGAAAGCTGGTTCCGCATCCGACGAAGATCCATTTGTGATCCCTGGGTGCTTGTCTCCAAGAAGCCGATCGAAATCGACCTTGTCCAACATACCCAGGCAATGACGCCAATCTTCCGGCTGACGGTAAATCTCGCCTAATGTGTTGCTTCCCCGTCCCATTTTGAACTCCACTTACCTCGCTCAGACGAGTGCAAACCGCTCGCGGTTCATCCTGTTCCATACGAAGTTCGAACGAACTCCGCACGGCCTACACGTTACAAAACGTAATAATAGCACATAAGTCGAAATAGACAACGAAAAAAAACGATGATACTATGCGGAGTGATTTGGGGTATCGGCGCTTGTGTGCGCCAGCTCTTTGGGCCACTCCCGGGCCTGGGCGGGACGAGGGAAAGCGATGACCGCGAAAGACCGTATCTCGAGGAAAATCATAGCCTGGACAATCGTCTGCCTCATAGGGGCGGCCGCCATAAACATCCATGGGCAAAAAGCGGCTGCCGGGACGAATGGGCCAAGCGAGCACGAGTGGTGGGAAAATGCGGTGATCTATGAAATCTACCCGCGCAGCTTCCAGGACACGAACGAGGATGGCGTCGGCGACCTGAATGGGATCACGAAGCAGCTTGACTATCTGAAGGAACTGGGCGTAGATGCGATCTGGTTGACCCCGTGCTATCCCTCGCCGCAGGTGGACTTCGGTTACGACATCTCGGATTACGAAAACATCGACCCGCAGTACGGCACGATGGCGGACTTTGACCGGCTCGTAGCGGAGGCTGGTAAGCGTCACATCCGCGTGGTCATGGATATGGTGATGAACCACACGTCGGACCAGCATCAGTGGTTCCTCCAGTCGCGTTCCTCGCGCAGCAATCCCTACCGCGACTGGTACGTGTGGCACGACGGAAAAGGAGAAACGTCTACCGACAAAGACGCCCCGCCCAACAACTGGCAGTCGGAGTTCGGCCACTCGGCCTGGCAGTGGGACGAGACAACGCGTCAGTATTATTACCACAAGTTCTATATCCAGCAGCCCGACCTGAATTGGGATAACCCGGAGGTGCACCGGGCCTTCAAAGACATCATGGATTTCTGGCTGAAGCGGGGGGTGGCCGGCTTCCGCTTCGACGCCATTTCATCGCTCTTTGAGGATCCGGGCTTGGCCGACGAAGGTGTCGTGAAAGATAAGAACGGCAACCCCGTCATCGATGCCTATGGCGAACAGGTGCTGGACGGGTCAAAGACTTTTCTCGTGGCCAAAATGCACCCTGTGATGCAGGAGATGCGCGCCGAGGCGGACAATTTCAACAGCGACGCATTCCCCGGCGACCGTGTGCTGATTGCCGAAATCTACACCAGTAACATTGCCGATTTGGCAAGAATGTATGGACCGCCCGGCAAGCCCGAGTTTCAGTTGCCGATGGATACACAGGTAGGATTCATCGACAAACTGGACGTGACAGCGTTCCGCGCCAAGCTCAATGACGCAGAGACCGGGCTGGGCTCGCATGTCCCGCTGCTGCTCTTCGACAATCACGACAATCCGCGGCTCGACGTGCGTTATGGCGACGGCGTGCATGACACAGATATTCAGCGCGTCGTCGCCACCGTTCTGTTCGCCAGTCGCGGTGCTGCGATGTTCTATTACGGCGATGAGATTGGAATGAAGACTACGCCGCCTGCACGCAGGGAAGACGTGAAAGATCCGATCGGAATCACAGGATGGCCCAAGGAGAAGGGCCGGGATGGCGAGCGCACGCCGATGCAGTGGAGTTCGGCCGCGCATGCCGGCTTTACCACCGGCACACCGTGGCTGCCCGTGCCGCCAAGCGCGGTCTCGATCAACGTGAAGGCCGAAGAAGGCGATCCTGATTCGCTGCTCACGTGGTACAGGGCGCTGATTCGCCTTAAAAAGACCAACCGGGCGTTCGAAGATGGCGCCAATATCATGCTCGACATCAAAAACACGAAAGTGCTGAGCTGGATGCGTCAGGCCGCTGGCGCGCCTGCGGTTGTCGTCAGCGTGAATTTCACGGCCCAGCCGCAGACCGTGAACCTGGCGAATGGCGCGCTGGGCGCCGGCACGCACAAACTGAAGACGCTGCTCAAGACGCCCGGCGCGGCCGATCCCTCCTCTCTCAATCAGGTGCAGTTGGGGCCGTTCGGTGTGTACGTCGGTGAGGTGCAGTAGTTGCGAGCAGAAGTGAACGCTCCATCAGCGGGGTGTCGATGAAAAGCGAATCCGACAAGCGAGCAGAGCGACTGACGCGCCGGCAGTTCGTTGCCGCAAGTGCGCTTGGTGGCGTGGCCGTTGCCGTCGGTTGCGGAACAAGCGCGCGAGGGAGTTGGGAGTTCCTGACCGATGGCCAGGCCAGAACTCTCGCGGCGATCTGCGATCAGATTGTTCCCGCCGATCGATTTCCCAGCGCCTCGCAAGCGGGCGTTCTCACCTTCATCGATCGGCAACTGGTTCGCCACTTCCGCGGCCACCAGGATGCCTATCGGGACGGTCTGGAGCAGTCGAACGCGATGAGCCGCAAGCGCTTCGGCCGGGCTCTGGCGGATGCGTCGCAGGAGCAGCAGTTCGCAGTGGTCGGCGCCCTGGAGCAGGAGGCCAACCCATTTTTTGAGCTGGTGCGCACGCACACGCTTGAGGGTTACTACGGTTCGCCACGCCACGGTGGCAATCGCGATGCCGTGAGCTGGCGGATGCTGGGTCTGGACGAGCCGCCGTTGCGTGGGCGTGCGCAGTACGACCTGACAAAGGACTCACACTCATGAAGAGGGTAAACGCTGTTGTGGCCGGAGCTGGCGCGGCAGGAGGCGTGGTCGCCAAAGAGCTGTCGACGGCTGGGCTGAGCGTTGTCCTTCTGGAACGTGGCAAATGGTACACCGCCTACGATTGCCGCAAGGACGACCTGCGCAATCAGGCAGTGAGTGTGCTGGGCTGCGCGTTCGGACCGGAGGACGAAGGTCACCCGCGTGTGTGGGTGGATGAACACGGTGCGCCGCATACTGTATTTCCGAGCGAATCGCAATACCAGAACGATGCCGCCTGCGTGGGCGGCGGAACGCTCAGTTGGGGCGCGCAGGCTTGGCGGTTCATGCCGCAGGACTTCAAGATGCGCTCCACCTACGGTGCGCCCCCAGGAAGTTCGCTTGAAGATTGGCCCCTCTCCTACGACGACCTGGAGCCGTTCTACGAGAAGGCCGAATACGAAATTGGCGTTTCAGGAGACTATTCAGACGATCTATTTCACGGTCCGCGCCGGCGCGGATTGCCCATGCCGCCGCTGCCGCCCAATCATGAATTCGAGATCCTGTTGCCGGCAGCCAAACGTTTGGGGCTGCACCCGCTCAATATTCCCATGGCGCGCAACAGTGTGCCCTACAACGGGCGCGGTCCCTGCATGCGCTGCCGGTGGTGCAGCGGATTTGTTTGCGAAACCGACGCCAAGAATGGCACCCACAACACGGTGATACCCGTTGCCCTCCGTACGGGGAACTGCGAACTGCGCACTGAGTGCACGGTAAAAGAGGTTCTGATTGACGACCACGGGCGTGCGCGGGGCGTTGCTTATTTCGACGCCAAAGGCCGCTTGCAGGAGCAGCTTTGCGATATTGTCGTTGTCTCCGGTGGCGCCACCGAATCTGCTCGTCTGCTGCTGAACTCGAAAAGCCGCCTGTTTCCCAACGGTCTGGGAAATCGCTACGACCAGGTGGGCCGGAATCTGCAAGGGCACCACTACGCGGGCGCGACAGGGTACTTCGATTTCGAGACCTACGACGACGTCGGCCCGGGCGCCAGCATCGCTATTTGCGACTATAACCACGGCACGCCCGGCTTATGCGGCGGGGGCATGCTCGACAACGAGTTCATTCGCCTGCCGATTCAAATGGTCGACCGCCTGCCGCCGGGTACTCCGCGTTGGGGATTGGGGCACAAGCAGGGAATGCGCGACTGGCACAAGCGGACCGTCGGGATTCATGGGCCGGTCCAGCAGATTCCTATGGCCGACGCCAGGGTCACACTCGATCCAGTAGTGCGTGACAAGTGGGGAATGGCGGTGTTGCGCATCTCGGGCAATGTGCACCCCCACACGTTTGAAATTGGCGAGGTGCAAGCCAGGCGCGCTGCAGCCTGGCTCAAGGAGGCCGGAGCCATTTGCACCACGCTGCTGGCGGAGAGGCCCACGCTCGTCTCCGCCAATCAACACCAGGCGGGTACCTGCCGCATGGGCAACGATCCGCAGAGCTCGGTTGTCAATCGCTACTGCCAGCTTCACGATATCGACAACGTCTTTGTGATCGATGCCGGCGTGCATGTCACCAATGGAGGCTTCAATCCAGCGTTGACCGTGATGGCCGTCGCCTACTATGCCTCCGCTTCGCTGGTTCGAAACTGGAAGGGAACGGGATTCAGATCATGAATCGCTATGTGAAGTTCGCGGCCATCGCTGTTGCGCTGGCCGTTGCACTGGCGGTTGGCGGCGTCTTCGGCGCGTCCTGGTACTACACATCGCAACATGGCCAGGGCTGCGCAAACTGCCACGAAATGGCGGACTACGTGGCAGCGGTGCATGCCTCACCCCACCGGAACGTCGCTTGCATGAATTGCCATGAGGCAAGCCTGTCGACAAAACTGCGCCACATCCGGGTGCATCTGATGGGCGCCAGGCCTGAAGCGATCCGGCTGCGCGATGTAGACGTGCTGGCCATGGTCCCGAACTGCCAGAAGTGCCACCAGAAGGACTACGCGGCTTGGTCTGCCGGCCCGCATAGCGCTACCTACCGCCAGATCTTTGCCGACCCGGTGCACAACAGCAAACGCCATCTGATGGATGATTGTCTCCGTTGCCACGGCATGCACTTCAGCGGTCCCGTGCGCGAACTGGTGCAGCCGCAAAACACGCAGGGCCCCTGGCACATCATTCGTTCCGGCTTTGCCGATCAGCCGGCGATGCCGTGCCAGGCTTGTCACCAGATGCATGAGAAAGACGAGCCGCAGACCAAACCGGCCAAACGCATTTCGGTGGCGGGCGCACCGGTCGATAGCTCGCTGGCTTATTTCGATCGGCGAGAAGGAGCGCATTTTGCGGCAGCATCGCTGCCCATTCCGCAGTTGTACGACGGCCCGCGGCAGGTGAGGATGAATCAGGACGTGCGGCAGTCAATCTGTTACCAGTGCCATGCGCCGCGAACGCCCGACACAGGTACGCCCGCAGCCGAACACAATTGGGGACCGCAAGTGGCTTCAGGCGACGACCGCACGCCGATGGGCGTGCATGAGGGCCTGAGCTGCCTCTCCTGCCACATCGGGCATAGCCAGAACACCCGTGCATCGTGCAAGACCTGTCATCCCGAGATGTCTCACTGCGGGATTGACGTAGAGAAAATGGACACCACCTATGCCAATCCTGAGAGCAAGCACAATATTCACTGGGTCAAATGCACCGATTGTCATCAGCACGGCATACCAAAGATGAAGCCGGCGAGCGTTCCGCAGGCTAGCGCATCCCTGTCCGTCCGGCCGCACCCGCGAGTCGCTCCCGTCAAAAACCCGGAACAGCAATCCCGGAAAAACCTTTCGCCTTCCCGAGGCAGCGGCCAATCCATTCGTCCTGCGGGATAACATGGATGGTGCGCATCCGGGTTGGAACTTCACGAAGAAACACCTTCAGCAACTCTGAACGGAGCACAGGTGATGCGAACGCCGGGCATGAATCGAAGGGAATTCTTCAAGCAAGCTGCAGGGACCATAGGGGCGGCACAGGTTGCTCTATCGATCCCTGCAACGGCAGAGCCGGAAGGCGAGCAACGGAAGCAGACGCAGGGATCGATCCCCGAGAGTATCGAGTACCCGCGGCAGTTTCGCGGACGCCAGCTCAAGATGATTTCGTTTCCGCTGGGCGGCGTCGCCGCTGGAAGCATCGGTCTCGGAGGGCGAGGTCAGCTTCGGGACTGGGAGGTTTTTAACCGGCCTAATCAGGGATTTCGCCCGAAATACGCCTTTCCGTCCATTTGGGTAAGGGCAGGTGGTGCGGAGCCGGTGGCGCGCGTTCTGGAGGCGCGCCTGCTCCCGCCCTTCGCGGGACAGGACGGCCTTGGATCGGACAACGTTCCCGGCCTCAGCAGACTTGAAGCCGCAGTGTTCACCGGTTCCTATCCGCGGGCGCATATCGACTTTGAAGATCGCACGCTTCCGGCGAAGGTTGAACTCGATGCTTTCTCGCCTTTTATCCCGCATGAGCCGGATGATTCGGGTTTGCCGGCAGCGATCCTGCGCTACCGGGTGAGCAACTCTGGGACGTTGCCGCTGCAGGTGAGCATCGCATTTTCCATTGAGAATCCAATCGTCTCGCAGGATCACGCGGCCGGTGCGCCGGATCGCAAGACCGACCAGCGCACGAACGCCTTCGTCGATGGGGATCGCATTGCCGGGTTGCTCATGACCAACGCTGGTCTGGCGCCCGTTGACCCGATGAAGGGGAGCATTGCGTTAGCTTGCTTGGCAGGAGCAACCGGGCGCGTGTCGCGGTGGGGCGGCTGGCCCAAGGGGCGTTGGTGGAATTCGCCCCTCCTCTTCTGGGATCGGTTCTCCAAGGCAGGGGATCTTGGCCAACCGCCGGATTCGCAAAGCATCGTGGGTGCGATCTGCCTTCAGAAGACGATCCTTCCGGGGCATTCGGAAGAGTTCCCATTCTTACTGGGCTGGCATTTCCCCAATCGCACACCGGAATGGTGCGGGTGGGATGCACCACCCGGCGACGAGAAGACGATCATCGGCAATTTCTACGCCGTGCGCTTCAAAGACGCCTGGGATGCCGTCACGTATGCGGCGAAGAACCTTGAAAGTCTCGAGGCCCGCACACGCGCATTCGAGACCGCATTGCGCAAGAGCACTTTACCGGGTGCTGTGAAGGATGCCGCAAGCGCAAATCTGTCGACCCTGGCGACCACCACCTGCTTTCGCACCGCGGATGGCGAGTTCCACGGATTCGAAGGCAGCGACGATACCCGCGGCTGCTGCTTCGGCAATTGCACGCATGTGTGGAACTACGAGACCGCAACTCCATTTCTCTTTCCCACGTTTGCGCGATCGTTGCGCAAGAGCGCCTTCGGGTATTCGATGGACGATGCCGGCGCCATGCATTTTCGACAACTGCTGCCGGATGGCAAGGCGCGATCGGGTTTCGCCGCCGCCGACGGCCAGATGGGACAGATCATTCATGCGTGGCTCGATTGGAAGTTATCGGGCGACGAGCAGTGGCTGCGCAATCTGTGGCCACGCGTGAAGAAGGCTATTGAATTCGCGTGGGTGCCCGGCGGATGGGATGCAGGCCGCGGCGGCGTGCTCGAAGGCGTTCAACATAACACCTACGACGTCGAGTTCTACGGACCAAATCCGTTGTGCAGCATCTATTACCTTGGCGCTCTGCGAGCTGCCGGCGAAATGGCAACCGCGGCCGGCGACAACGTGTCGGCGCAGGAATACCAGCGGCTCTTTGAGAAAGGCCGCGGATGGGTTGACGCCAATCTCTTCAATGGCGAGTTTTATATTCAAAAGATAAAAGGGGTCAAAAAGAATGAGATTGCGCCGAGCCTTCAAGGGGGCATGGGAACTGAGAACACCGAAGCGCCCGACTACCAAGTGGGCGGCGGCTGTCTCGCGGATCAATTGATCGGCCAGTACCTGGCAGAAGTCGGCGGGATGGGACCGCTGGTTTCGACTGAGAACATTCGCAAGACGCTGCGATCGATCTATCAGTACAACTACAAGCCCTCGCTGGTACACCACGATTCAGTGCAGCGCACCTACGCACTGAACGATGAAGCGGCGGTCGTGGTCTGCGATTATGGCAAAGCCGAACGGCCGCAGATTCCGTTTCCCTACTATGCTGAGTCGTGGACGGGGCAGGAATACCTGGTGGCCGCATTGATGATGAACTGGGGCATGGTGGAAGAAGGCGTGGAGTGCGTTACCAACATCCGCGCCCGCTACGACGGGGAAAAGCGGAATCCATGGGACGAGCCGGAGTGCGGACACCACTATGCGCGGGCGATGTCGTCGTGGTCGACGGTGGTGGCATTAAGCGGCTTTGTTTATGACGGCGCAAAGGATGCAGTCGTTGCCACGCCGCGCATCCTGGGCGACCGCTTCGATTGCTTCTGGGCGACAGGGACAGGTTGGGGAACTTTTGCCTACCGAAGAAAGGGCTCCGGGACGCTGTTCAAGCTCGAGGTGATTGAAGGATCTCTGCGTTGCCGATCGTGCGAGATCTTTGCCGCCGGCACGGTGGTCGATGCGCGGCGCGGGGAGACCGCGCTCCACGCGAACACGGAACAGCGAGGAGAGCGCTTGCTGGTCAACTTCTCCGAACCATTCAGCCTTGTGCCTGGAAGCGACATGCAAATTGAGGCGCGCGCGTGATGTCCTCCGCCGCGCAGTGGAGACCCCGGATTGTGCTGGTCGGCGGTTTTCTCGGGGCAGGGAAGACCAGCCTGATTTTGAGTGCCGCTGCGCAACTTGAGCGATCCGGCGTCCGCTGCGCCGTCGTACTCAACGATCAAGGCGAAGAACTGGTAGACACACTGCACGTCAGGCAGCGCGGAATTGTATCAAGTGAAGTTACCGGCGGATGCTTCTGCTGCAAGTTTTCCGATTTTCTCTCGGCGATTGAGCAGTTAAGGGCGATCGCGCCCGAGGTGATCTTCGCAGAACCGGTGGGAAGCTGCGTTGATATCGCTGCGACGGTACTCCGGCCTCTGCGGGAGGAGTTCGAGCTTTGCCGGCTGGCGCCCTTCACGGTGCTCGTCGATCCCAGGCTCGCGACATCCGTACTTTCCGGTGGCGCCGATCCCAATATTGAGTTCCTGCTGCGAATACAACTGGAGGAAGCTGATCTGGTTTGTACGAGCAAGGCTGATCTTTATCCCCAGACTGATTGCTCCCTCGAAATCGAAGCTCGGCCACTGAGCGCCAAAACAGGATTTGGCGTTCGTCAATGGCTCGACGATGTGCTGGGTGGCAGATCGGGAGCAGGCGAAAAGGCGCTCGACGTCGACTACGGCCAATACGCGCAGGCTGAAGCCGCCTTGGCATGGCTTAACTTGAGCGTTGCATTCGAGCCAGAATTGGCAATTTCGCCCGCCGAAGTGATAGGTCCACTCTTCGATCATCTAGACAAGGCGCTGACCGCCGCCGGGATCACGATTGCGCACTTGAAGGTGATCGACCGCTCTGCTGCGGGCTGGGTGAAGGCATCCATCTGCTCGAACGGCGCGGAGCCGGACGCTGAGGGAGACCTGGATGCATCTCCGGCAGCCAGGCACGAGATCCTTTTGAATCTTCGTGCTATCGGAAGCCCCGATCAAGTTCGAGAGATCGTGAGAAAGCGAATGGAGAGTCTTGAAGGCAGGTTGCTCGATATGCAACTGAGCTGTTTCAGTCCCGCTCCGCCCAGACCTGAACGAAGGATTCCCATGCCTCGACCCCTGGAGCGTCGTTGTAGTTGATCTCAGGTTGGTGTTGTTGTCAACCGCTGCAGGCTAATGGCAGGACGCCATTACCAGGATTCTCGATAGACGACAGCCCAATGCACGATTCCAGATCCAGTTTTGATCGTAGAGCGGTAGCTCGTTGCGAATCGGGTCTGCGGCAGACGCCATGTTCTCAAGCTCCCGGCAGGACTTTCTTGATGACGCGTATCAGGTCATCGCCGGAAACCGGCTTCACGATCCACCCGGTAGCGCCTGCGCTCTTGCCCGCCTCGCGCTTGGTGGCGTCGCTCTCCGTGGTCAGAGTCAGGATAGGGATGAACTTCAGTCCTGGCATGGCTCGCACTTTGCCGATTAACTCGAGCCCGCCCATCACCGGCATATTGATGTCGGTCACGATGAGGTTGGGTTTGACACCCGCATGCAACTTGTCCAGCGCAGTCTTGCCGTTGTCGGCAGTTTCGACCTCAAAGCCGTTCATGGTCAGGGTAGTCTTGAGGCTCATCACCATGGTGATGGAGTCATCGACGACGAGAACTTTCATGGCCATCTAAACTTCCTCAGGATGCGTATGGTGGCCAACTCGCCTGCCTGTAGCGTGGCGCAGGCTGCCCCCTCCGTCTGCATCCCCGTCTGCGCCCCTTATCGGCGGTTTTCGCCGAGAGGTTACGCCTTTTCGCATTTCCTGTGAACGTTTCCGCGTCATTGGGGCAGCCGAGCCGATGAGAAAAAGCTAACCATTCCCACCTCGGATTTGATTCAAGAATGCTCAATACGGGCCGATCACTTAGGCATGAGCGGCGAGCAGTCCGACGTGGCCTGCCAGAGCACTGCGGACAACGAGGGCGCTCTGTGCTGAGAGTCAACGGCTTTGTGCCTGTCGCGTTCTCGGACCTCGCGATGCCGGTGGGGTGTTGACAATGCGCGGCAGGCCGCCGCCGGCAAGAACAAAGGCCGAACGGGCAAACGGCGTGGTGAGGAGCAAGATGTGCCGGTGACTCTCGAACAGAAAGACGCGCTGACCCTCATTCAACTCGAGGGCGCGATCGACATCGGCTGCGCGGCCGAGTTGAAGGAACTCCTGATGGAGAAACTCAAGTCCGGTGCGGCGGTTTACGTGTCGCTGGAATCCGCGACCGGTCTTGACATTACAGCCGTGCAGTTGCTATGGGCGGCGGCGCGCGAAGCGCAGCGGGTGGGTGTGGAGTTTGGTTTCAAAGGGCAGACGCCGGAGCGAGTCCGGTGCGCGCTTGCCGAGGCTGGCATTGAGGAGTTTCCGGTACCTGCTGCAACAGGATGAATGGACAGATGGCGCAACCCAAGGTTCCAAGCAACGCCGAACAGTTCAAGCAGAGCTTCCGCGAGGAGGCGCGGGAGATTCTGACTGAGCTGGAATCGGCGCTCCTCGAGCTGAATGAAAATCGCAGCGATACGGAGCTGGTGAGCCGCATCTTTCGCGGCCTGCACACCATCAAGGGCTCGGGCGCCATGTTCGGCTTCGAGCGGCTGGCCGCCTTCATGCACGATGTCGAGACCGCCTTCGACCTGGTGCGCAGCGGGCGTATGGAAACCAGCGCAGAGCTGATCGACCTCACCCTGGCCGCGCTCGATCAAATTCCCGCCATGCTGGAAGAGGGCACGGCAGGCGGAGCGCCGGTCGATCCCGCCGCCTGTGCCGCCATTCTCGCGAGCGTCCGCAAGCTGGCAGCCATCGAAGAACGCCCCGCTGCGGCGAAGAAAGATGCGGCGAAGAAAAATGAACCGGCGCCCGCTCGCGCCGCGGCTGCGGCCGGCGCCATCGAGAACTGGCACATCCGTTTTGTGCCCGGGCCGGACCTGATGCGCTGCGGCGCCAATCCTTCTCTCCTGCTCCGTGAACTGCGCCAGTTGGGCGAGCTTTCGGCCAGGGCAGTCCTGGACGCGGTACCTCCGCTCAGTGCAATCGATCCCGAGCGCTGCTACGCCTGGTGGGAGATGGATCTGGCCACGGGTGCGGGCCGGGAGGCGATTCGCGATGTCTTCATTTTTGTCGAAGACACGTGCGAGCTGAGCATCGCGGCGTCCGGCGATCCCGCGCCGGCCGTAGCACAGACTTTATCCCCCTCGGACGCAGAGAAGACGGCGCGGGCGCTCGAAGAAGGCCGCAGCACTTCGCCCGGCCGCCGTAACTACGACAAGCCGGACAACGCCTCAAGTCTGCGCGTGCCGGCGGCCAAACTGGATCAGTTTGTGGACCTGGTCGGAGAGCTGGTGACGGTGCAGGCGCGGCTCAGCGAGCTTTCCAGCCAACGCGAGGACGCCGAGGTCACCGCCGTCTCTGAAGAAGTCGAGCGGCTGACTTCGGCCCTGCGCGAGAGCTCCATGAACATTCGCATGATGCCCATCCGGAACACGTTCGAAAAATTCCGGCGGCTGGTGCACGACCTGGCGCGCGACCTGGGAAAGAACGTGGAACTGACCATCGAGGGCGCGGACACGGAGCTCGACAAAACCGTCATCGAGCAGTTGGGCGACCCGCTGATGCATCTCATCCGCAACAGCATGGACCACGGCATCGAGCCGGCCGAGGTGCGCGCGGCCAGCGGAAAACCTCTTACCGCAACCATTCATCTTGCGGCGCGGCATTCGGGCGCCAGTGTGCTGGTGACTGTTACCGACGATGGCCGCGGCATTGATGCGGACGCGGTGCGCCGCCGCGCCGTCGAGAGAGGTCTCATCTCCTCTGAGGCGCAGCTGACCGAGAGCCAGATCTTTGCGCTCATTTTTGAGCCGGGGTTTTCGACCGCTGCACAGGTGACCGATGTCTCCGGCCGCGGCGTAGGCATGGATGTGGTCCGCCAGCGGGTGGAAAGCCTGCGCGGCGCCGTCGAGGTCTCGAGCCGGCCGGGGCAGGGGACCAGCGTCACGTTGCGGTTGCCGCTCACCATGGCCATCATCGACGGTCTGTTGGTGGGCGTGGGCGATGCCTGCTTCGTGCTGCCGCTCTCGATCACCCTGGAATGCATTGAGTTGACGCGCCAGGACATTGCCCGCGCCAACGGCAAGCACATCGCCAATGTGCGTGGCGAGCTGGTGCCTTATATCCGGCTGCGCGAGCACTTCCACGTGCGCTCGCGAGCCCCCGAGATCGAACAGATCATGCTGGTCGAAACCGGCGAAGGCCGGTTCGGACTTGTGGTGGACCGGGTGCTGGGCAATTGCCAGACG
>Ga0181518_10000238_pt1 | contig 63806 bp, 59 predicted proteins | sample PEATcosm2014_Bin_28_FD_119751 | JGI IMG/M metagenome (GOLD analysis project Ga0181518, IMG submission 119751) | Peatland microbial communities from MTU Mesocosm Facility, Houghton, MI, USA - PEATcosm2014_Bin01_60_metaG | ecosystem: Environmental > Terrestrial > Soil > Wetlands > Peat | place...
ACGGATCTGGCGCCGCTCGCGCTGGAGATCCAGTTTCTAGGATGGCGCAACCGCTGCCGCCAGTGCGAGCAGGATTTCGCCGTCGAGAATTATCGCACCGAGTGCCCGCGGTGCGGCTCCGTCGAGACGGAACTGACCAGCGGCAACGAGCTGGAATTTGCCTATATGGAGATCGAGGAAACATGACCCGCGTACCCCTGGAACGCAAAGTCCTGAACGAAAACGACCGGCTGGCGGCGGAGTTGCGCCAGGGTTTTCTGCGGCACGGAACGCTGTGCGTGAACCTGATCAGTTCGCCCGGCTCCGGCAAGACAATGCTATTGGAGCGCACCCTGGCCGGCTTCGATCCGCAGCGCCGCGTCGCCGTGTTGACCGGCGACATCCAAACCGACAACGACGCGCAGCGCCTGGCGCGCTACGGCTTTCCGGTGCGCCAGATCACCACCGGAGGCGCCTGCCACCTGGATGCGCGCATGGTGGAGAAGGCGCTCGCCGAATGGCGGCCCGAAGCGATCGACTTGTTGTTCATCGAGAACGTTGGGAACCTGGTGTGCCCCAGCAGCTACGACCTGGGCGAAGAAGCTCGCGTGGTGCTGCTCAGCGTGACCGAAGGCGAGGACAAGCCGCTGAAATATCCTGCCACCTTCTACCGCGCCGATCTGGTAGTGCTGAACAAGGTGGACCTGTTGCCCTACGTCCCGTTCCGCATGGACCTGGCGCGCGAAAACGCACGCCGCGTGCAGCCCGATATCGAGATCGTGGAAGTCTCTTGTACCACGGGTGCGGGTCTGGACACCTGGCGGCAATGGATCGAGGCGCGATACGCGGCGCGTGGGGCAGGTTGTTGACGTTGTTAACGTGCGGCCGATTGTCAATCGGCTTGAAGTTTGTCTCGCTCGACCACTCTGTGTTGCTTGATGACCTTTCACGCAGCCGAAGGATCAATGGAATACGCCGGATCCGATCATACGTGCGGAACATCTTTCCCATTTCCTTGGCGCGGTCAAAGCGGTCGATGATCTTACGCTGGAAGTGCCCGCTGGCGTTGTATTCGGCTTCCTTGGACTAACGGCGCAGGCAAAACGACTACCATTCACCTCTTGCTCGGGTTGATACAGCCCAGCCAGGGTCAGGCATGGGTAATGGGCCTCGACGTGCGCAAGCAGGCGGAAAAGATTCGCACTCACAGCGGGGCCTTGCTCGAATTTTCGGGACTCTACGTTACTATGAGCGCAGAGGACAACCTCGACTTATATGGCCGTATGTACAAACTTTCAACCGTCGCGCGCTGCACCCGTTCCCGAGAGCTACTCGAACACTTGGTTCTCTGGGGACGCAGGAAGGATCGGGGGGGAGCTTGGTGGGAGATCGACTGGTTCGTGCGCAGCCGTGTGATCGGACATCTGCAACGGCGCAGCCAGCGGCCGTACCGACCGCCGTCGGGCGTCTGGTAGGAGCACATCCAGAACTCCGGTCTGGTGCTGCTCAACCGACTGCTCGAGAGGCGGCCTGCGCATGCCTGAGGTGAGATTCTTCTGGAGAGCCGGATGCGGGAGATCTGCACGTCCGGTTCGACGAGGGGAGGGCACCTTCGGGTCCCCTCCTACTCTACCGGCTCCCATCGGAGCCACGACCGTGAGGAAATGGTCTTGCCGGCGTGCGCAGGCCACGCTCAAGGCGGGCAGAGCCCTGCGCGGCGGGCCGGCCCTGCGCAGGGCGGTAACATGAAGGCGGGCGGCCCGGAAGTCCGCCCCCCTTTTTGACCCGCATGCTGCGACGTTTTCTCATCGGGATGATCGCCGGGACATGCCTGGCCGCGCCACCGGCCCCCGTTATCCTGATTTCTATCGACACACTGCGCGCCGACCACCTGGGCGCCTACGGATACCGCCGCATCCAGACTCCCAACATCGACTCGTTCGCCCAGCAAGGCACGCTCTTCACCAGCATTGAATGCCAGGTTCCGCTGACACTGCCCTCGCACACTTCGCTTTTCACGTCCACTTACCCCTTTGAGAACCAAGTCGAAGAAAATGCCGAGCGCGTGCCGGCGAAGGCTGTGACTCTGGCCTCTGTGCTAAAGTCCAACGGATACAAGACCGCGGCTTTCATCGGCAGCGTTTTTCTGGAAAGTGAGATGGGCCTCGATCAGGGATTCGAGGTTTATGACAGCCCGTTTCATTTCGAAGCTTTCGAACCCCTCTCGGGATCGATGTTCTTGGGCGGTGCGGGCCGGAACCCGCTAGTGAGAGACAGGCGCGACGGAGCTTTGGTGCTGGGCGCGGCCCGCCGGTGGCTCGCTGCCAACCGCGGTGCGCCCGCATTTGTCTTTGTGCACTTGTTCGATTTGCATAAGCCCTATGATCCCCACGCGGCCGTTCCACGCCGGCCTGGAATCTCGGGCTACGATACCGAGCTCGCCTATGTCGACCGGTTGCTCGGAGCTTTCAAGCAGGCGCTGATCGCAGGCGGTTGGTGGGATCGCTCGCTCGTCGTCCTGTTGTCGGACCACGGCGAGAGCCTGGGCGACCATGGCGAAGACAGTCACGGGTATTTCATCTACGAAAGCACGCTGTGGGTGCCGCTGATGTTTCACTGGCCCGCCGGGACGGATTATCCGGCACGCGACGGCCAGCCCGCGGGTCTGATCGATGTGGCGCCGACGGTACTGGATTTTCTGCACCTTCCGGCGTCGCCTTCTTTTGAAGGCCAGAGTCTGCTCGCGAAGAGTCAGCCGCGCGCGGTCTACAGCGAGAGCGTCTATACGCACGATGCGTTTGGTTGGGCGCCGCTTCGCGGCCTGCGCATGGGCGGATACAAGTATATCGAGGCGCCGCGGCCCGAACTCTACAACCTCGCTGCGGACCCGCACGAGCAGAGTAACCTGTTTGGCAAGGATTCTGCGCAAGCGCAGGCGCTTCGTGGCGAACTCAGGAAGTTGGTGGCCGCCCACGCCCCCAAGCAGACTGCCTCTCCCGCCGACATTTCGCCGCGGACGCGCGCGTTGCTTGCGTCGCTGGGCTATCTTTCCGGCGGGCCGCGGGCGCATGGAAGTTCCGCACCGGACCCGAAAGACCGGCTACCCGAGTACCGGCTCTATGAAAGCGCCCAGACTTTGCTCTATAACAAGCGCCTGAACGAGGCCGCCGCCACGCTGCGCCAACTTCTGGTGCGCGATCCTCACAATACTCTGGCGCGCCGCGATCTGGGTGGAACTTACATCGAGCAGCGGCTCTATGCCAAGGCGCGCGCGTGCTTCGAGCAGGTGTTGGCGGCGGCGCCGGACGACTACATGGCGCAATTTGAGCTGGGGATCGCCGACAAGCACCTGGGCCTTTACAAAGAAGCTCTGGAGCATTTGCAGGCTGCGTGTAAGGTGGCTCCGGAGGCGCAGCAGTGCCGGCACGAGTTGGAGGAAGTGGAGCAGAAGGCGCCGCCAAAATAGGCCGGCCGGCAAATTCCTACCGCCTGGCCACCGGGATCACGAATTTCAAGGCAGTATGCGTGTCGGAGAAACGCGCGACCTTTATATCCACCAGCCCGGCCTGCTTGCCCGCTTGCAGAACGCCGATTTCCGTGATGTCCTTCTTTCCTTTCGGATAAACGACCCAGATCGCACCATTGCGCTTGAGGGAAGATTCGAGCGGCTTCAGTTTCGCCAGGTGCTTCACGGCCTCGGCTTGCAGGAAGATCAGGTCGGATTCTTTGGCGGGCTTGCCTTCCGAGATGTCACCCGTTCGCGCCTTCAATTGCTCGCGGAAATTCGCATCGCCGACGCCGCATAGCGAGACGCGCACGCCCGGCTTCACATCCAGCTTGTCGGCCAAGGTCCGCGGATTGCGGATCTTGTGCGCCCATTTCTCCGCTTGCGGGCCCAGTTCGAACACCGCCGTTCCCTCCGGCGAGGTGACCCGCAAAAGGCCATCTGCGGCTTCCACCGACTGGATGTTTTTCAGCGGAATCGATAACCGGAACTCGCCGCGAAAAATCAGTGCATCGGTCTCGAACAGAGCTTTGCCCGCGGAAACTTTTCCCCCGAAACGGGCTTTACAAGCGGCTTCCTGTCCCATTGGCGCATTCTCCCAGCGAGGCGTCCAGCATCCGCACGAACTCGTCCACGTCGGATTTGCCGATGTTCATCGGGGGCGAGATGCGTATGCAGTTGCCGTACGTGCCTCCCTTGCCCACCAGCAGGCCGTTGCGGCGCGTGGCTTCCATCAACTCCGCGGTGGCTCGCGCAGCGGGCACTTTGGTCTGGCGGTCCTCGACCAACTCGAGCGCTTGCATCAGGCCCATGCCGCGCACATCGCCGATGATGGCGTGCTTCTCGCGAAGCTCTTCGAGCCGGCCGCGCAGGTACGCACCTGTCTCGGCAGCGTTGGCCAGCAGGTTTTCCTCTTCGATTAAATCCAATACGGCTTTGGCGGCGGTGGTCGTGACCGGGTTGCCGCCGAACGTGGAGATCGTCAAGCCCTTGACCCCGTCCGCTACTTCGGGTGTGGCGACAGTCACTCCGATGGGACAGCCGTTCCCCAGGCCTTTGGCGCTGGTGATTACGTCGGGAGTCACGCCGTAGTGTTCGATGCCGAACCATTTACCTCCGGTGCGGCCCCAGGCGGTCTGCACTTCGTCGCTGATGAAGATGCCGCCATGCTTCCGCACAATTTCGGCGACGATGGCGAAGTATTCCGGTGGCGGCGTGATAAAGCCGCCGACGCCCTGAATCGGCTCGGCGATGAAGCCCGCCACGCGCCCGGAGGTCGAGGTGCGAATCAACTCTTCCACATCGCGCGCGCAGCGTACGTCGCAGGAAGGGTAAGTCAACCCGAACGGGCAGCGATAGCAATAGGCATTGTGCGCGTGCACGATTCCCGGCTGCACGGCGCCGCCCACGCGCCAGGAGGCTTGGCCGGTGAGGGCCATCGTCATGGCGGAGCGTCCGTGATAGGAGTGCCGCAGCGCGATGATTTCGGTGCTGCCCGTATAACAGCGCGCGGCCAGGATAGCGGTTTCGTTGGCTTCCGTGCCGCTGTTGGTGAAGAACGATTTGGTCAACCGGCGGCCGGGCGTAAGCGATGCGATCTTCTGCGCCAGCACCGCCTGCGGCTCCGTGACGAAAACGGTGGAGACGTGCTGCAACGTGTCCACCTGTCGATGGATCTGGCTATTCACCTTCTCATTACAGTGGCCGACGCTAATGGTGAGGATTCCGCCGAAGAAATCCAGGTATGAACGGCCGTCGGCATCGTACACGAACTGGTTCTTCGCCCGCGCGATCACCAGCGGTTCCCGGTAATAGTGGAAGACCGCGGGGAACAGGTACTCCTGGCTGGCGAGCAGAATTTCTTCTTTGGTCATGGCACGGCTGCGGCGTGTGCGGGTGCCGCGGCATGCATTAGTGTAGCGAGCCGCGCTGGAATTTGCCACGAGTGTGGGAGGGCCGGAATTCCGTTACAATGTGGATAGTCTGGATGTGCGCCCGTAGCTCAGCTGGATAGAGCGTTTGCCTCCGGAGCAAAAGGTCGGTGGTTCGAATCCACTCGGGCGTACCACAAAACAAAGCAGTTACTGGGCAGTCGCCTTTCTTTCGCCCTCCAAAACCACTACAGAATCGGGCCCTCTTTTCCCCCTGAGCTCAGTGGCTCGACCCGGAGCAATTTCGCGCTCTTGAAATGATCCCTTCGATAATCGCAGTCTTGGCATCGGCGAAGTTCTGAATATATTTTCAGTTCCGCTGTGCCAACGCCCATTTGGAGCGAGCTTACAACTCCGGATCGCTGAGTTGCCTCGCCGCCAATCGCGGAACGCCAGCATGCGGTCGGCTTCAGGACAGCCTGCGGAGAAGACGTGGAGGTTCACATCCGCCTCAGGGCCCTCGAACATTCGGTGCTCGTACCAGCCAGATTCACGGATGCGGAGCTGATAACCAGCGCCTCCAGCGCCGACACGTACCCAGCTTCTTTGGCGGAGCCGGCCAGCACTAGCACGACATCTTTAATCGGCTTGGCCCGGAACTCGGGGACCGGCGTCGGTCCGCGTGTGTCCTATTTGAAGCGCTCCGTCGCCAAGAACCGGCCGGATTTTGCCGGCCTCACGTTCGAATCGATGCGGCCGCTCCGGGTCGTAGTCGACAATGCGGATCGGAGAGGATAGGGGCCTCAGTTCGCTAACAGTGTGAGCCTGGAGATACTCCTCAGTTAGTGGTTCAAGTTGCTTAGGCGTTTCTACCTCGACGCTCGTCCCCATTGTCACGCATCCCTCGGGCAACTCTCGGATTCGTTGGATACTCGGAAAGACACTCCACCGGGCAGTTCGCGGGCGCCCGTCAGGCCCTCCCTCGCGCGTGGGCGGAGCGGCGCCGCTCACGAGATTACGTCGATGCGGCGCGCCCGCGATTGTCCGCGGCGCGGTTCGCCCAGTGGCGGCCTCTCGCACCAGGTCCGGGGTCGGTGATCGGGAGCGCCACTCTATGCGCGGCTGACAAACCGGAAGAACAGCGCCTGCTTGGAAACCGGCTCCGACCGCGCGGCGAGCGACGCCATCTGGTGCTCGCTGAGCGGCGTGAACTCGCGCGCCAGTTGTACGTTCTCTTCCAGTTGCGCGACCGAATCGCAGCCGATAATCACCGTGCTGACGGGGAGGGAGAGCGAATAATACAGCGCCTCGCGCATGGTGAGCGGCCCCGGCGTGGTGGCAATCACCGCGCCTTCCCACGAGTGCTGTTGCTGCTCGAGCGGCGGTGGAGTCCAACTGGCCAGCAGCCGGCTGCGCCCCGGCACTTTCATGCCGATGATCCCCATCTGCTTCTCCACCGCTAGCGGCAGAAGCTGGTCCAGAAAACTGTAATGGTGCCGGTCGGCTGCGTTCAGGGCCATCAAAATGGTGTCGAACGGATGGCGGCGCACGGCCTCCATCAATGGCTCGGGGCGGAAGTGGCCGGTGATTCCCAGATAGCGCACCATCTTCTGTTCCTGCGCCTGCCGCAGCGCTTCCATGGCGCCGCCCTTGGCGAACACCGCGTCCACATCCTCGGCCATGCCGATGTCGTGCAATTGCCAGAGATCCAAATGGTCCGTCTGCAACAGCTTCAAGGATTCCTCGATCATGCGCAAGGACCCGTCGCGCGTGCGCTCCTTGGTCTTACTGGCCAGGAATGCCTGCCCGCGGCGCCGCTTCATCACCGCACCGATGTAGCGCTCACTCCGGCGTTCCGGGCCGCCATAAATCGACGATGTGTCGATGTAATTAACGCCTAGATCGAGCGCCCGCTCCACAATCGGCACGGCGACGGCTTCGTTGTGCGCGCGCTCCAGCGCCGCTTGCCCACCGAGGCTGAAGATGCCAACCTTGTACCCGGTCCGCCCCAGGTTGCGCACCGGCATGGCCTGCGCGGTGGTCGAGTTCTGAGGCGGGTGCGGCGCGTCGGCCGTTTGGCCCAAGGCGGCATGGCCTATCAGGCCCGTAGTTGCGGCACCGCCCAGTTTCAGGAAAGCTCTTCTACCCGCCAGTTCGCAGTCTACTGTTCTTTTTCCCATGGTTCCTTCTTACAGAAAGTCTACTTTGCGGCCAGTCGGTGCGATGCCGGCCTAATCCGGGTCCCGCGGGTTCGCCAGAATGGGGCGTCGCAACTCCAGTCCTGGATTTCCATTTTGGACTTTCGGGTCCAGTTCAGTATACACCATCCGCCATCACTGCCAGCTTGAGGATGGCCGACGTGTATTTGGTTTGGTCATGGGACGATCGCAGCCGCGCCGGCTTTCAGAGATAATAGAGTTGAAGGTCCGATTAGGGTGCCAAAACGGCTCGCGCAAAAACTGGTCCTCTCGCTGACGTTCATTGTCATCGTGGTAAGCGCCATTTCCGGGCTGATCATTGTGAAAACCGAGCAACGGCATCTGTTGAACGCCATGGTCACAGGCGCCGACCAGCTTTCGAAAAGCATCACCAGCGCGACCTGGCACGCCATGCGGGACGACCATCGCGAGGCGGCCTACGAAGTGATGCAGACCATCGCGAGCAAGCAGGGCATCGACCGCATCCGCATGTTCAACCGCACGGGCCGTTTGATGTTCTCGACGGTCCCTGACGAGGGCGGCGGCGCGGACCCGCGCGCGGAAGCCTGCGCGGGATGCCACGACACCCTGCCGCCGCGCGAAAAGATGAGCGTCTCAAGCCGCATCCGCATCTTCAGCGGACGCGACGGGCGGCGGAACCTGGCGATGGTCACGCCGATCTTCAACGAAGCGGCGTGCAGCCAGGCGGCCTGCCATGCGCACCCGGCCCCGGTGCGGGTCCTGGGGGTGCTGGACTTGTCGCTCAATCTGGATTCGGCGGATCGCGAGATCTCCCAGGTCAAGCTGGGGGTCTTCGCCGTGACCGGCATCGAGATTTTTCTGATCAGCATCTTCATTTTCTTCTTCACGCAGCGTTTTGTAGGCGTGCCGATCCAGCAGTTGATCAAGGGCACCAAAGCGGTCAGCGCCATGGAACTGGATCAGCCGATCGATGTGATCCACTCCAGCGAGGAACTGGACCATCTGGCGCGATCGTTCAATACGATGCGCGAGCGGTTGCGGCTGGCGATGGACGAGATCAATCAGTTCACGGCCAAGCTGGAGACCAAAGTCGCCGAGCGCACGGAGGAGTTGCGCGCCGCCCACCAGAAGTTACGGCAAACCGATCGGCTGGCGTCACTCGGCCAGCTTGCGGCCAGTGTGGCGCACGAAATCAACAATCCGATTTCCGGGGTGCTGAACCTCTCGATGCTGATGCAGCGGATTCTGAAAGACGATGGCATCCCGCAAGAGAGAGTGCCGGAATTCCGCAAATACCTCACGCAAGTGGTGCAGGAGACCTCGCGCGTGGGCCGGATCGTTTCGGACCTGCTGTCATTCTCCCGGCGGCAAACGCCGCAACGGGCCGAGGCGGACCTGAATCGCATCGTGAAGGCCACTCTGTCGCTGACTGCGCACAAGCTGAAACTGGCCAACGTGACCGTGGATGCCGATCTCGCGGACAATCTTCCCGCGGTGCGATGCGACAGTTCCCAGATCCAGCAGGTGGTGCTGAACCTGGTGTTGAACGGGGCGCAGGCGACACAGTCGCGCGCGGAGCGGCGGCTGGCGGTGCACACCCGGCTGGCACAGAAAGGCTCGGCGGTGGCCCTTTCGGTCCAGGACAATGGCGAAGGCGTCCGGCCGGAGAATTTGAGCCGGATCTTCGACCCATTCTTCACCACCAAGCCCGAGGGCAAGGGAGTGGGGTTGGGACTGGCGGTCTCGTACGGGATCGTGGAAGCGCATGGCGGCGATATCGCGGTGACGAGCAAGCCGGGTGAAGGGGCGATATTTACCGTGATGCTGCCGGTATCGGGCAACCTTGAGGAACCGGCGCTGGCGGCCGTGGGAGCGGAACGGGCATGAAGACACGTTGGGAGATTCTGGCGGTGGACGATGAGGAGGTCTGGTGCGAGTCCCTGGCTGCCTGGTTGCGCGAGGACGGCTATCTGGTGGATACGGCATCCTCCGGCCGGGAGGCGATTGAAAAAGCCGCGGCTAAGGACTACGCAATCTACTTTGTCGACCTGAAAATGCCGGGCGGCATGGATGGCATCGAGACCATGATGGAGATCCGGCGCCTGCATGCGGATGCGTCGGTCATCATCATCACGGCGTACGCCACGGTGGATACGGCGATCACCGCGATGAAGGAAGGCGCGCAGGAGTATATCGTCAAACCGTGCAATCCGGAAGAAATCTCGCTGCTGGTGGGGCGCATCATCAAGGTCAAGAATCTGCAACGCGAGAATGCGATCTTGCGCAAAAAGCTGAGCCGCCAATACCGCTATGGCGACATTATCAGCAAGAACGCGCGCATGCGGGAGATTCTGGGCCTGGCGCGCGAGATCGCCAGCCTGCGCAGCACCGTGCTGATCCGGGGGGAGAGCGGCACCGGCAAGGAGCTGATCGCGCGGGCCATCCACAATTCAGGAGATCGCGCGGCCAAGCCGTTCGTGGCCGTATCGTGCGCGGCGCTGGCGGAGACGCTGCTCGAATCCGAGTTGTTCGGGCATGAGAAGGGATCGTTCACGGGCGCCGTGTCGCAGAAGAAGGGCAAGTTCGAATTGGCCGATGGCGGCACGATTTTCCTGGATGAAATTGGCGATGTCTCGCCGAAGCTGCAAGCCGATTTGCTGCGCGTCCTGCAGGAGCGCTGCTTCTATCGCGTGGGCGGGTCGGAAGAAGTGCGCGTGGATGTCCGCGTGATAGCGGCCACCAATCGCGATTTGCAGCAGGCCGTGGAGGACCGCGAGTTTCGCGACGATTTGTATTACCGGCTGAATGTGATAGAGATCCGGCTGCCGCCGTTGCGCGAGCGGCGCGAGGACATTCCCTTGCTGGGCGGCGAGTTCGTGGAGCGGTTGTCGCACGAGTTGGGCAAGGACGTGGCGGAGATCTCCGCGGGCGCGCTGAAGCTGATGATGGACTACGACTGGCCGGGCAACGTGCGCGAGTTGGAGAACGCCGTGGAGCGGGCCATCGTGACGGCGAAGGCGCGGGTTTTGACGGAGGACGATTTTGGATTTCTGTCGCGCAAAATGGAGGTTGGCGGCAATGGGCGCGTCCCGCTGAATGTCACGCTGCAGGAATTGGAGCGGCAGGCGATTGCCGCGGCGATTCAGCGGACGAGCGGGAATATCAAGGAGGCGGCGGCGGCACTGGGGATTGACCGGTCGACGCTGTACGAAAAGATCAAGAAGTATGAAATACCTCGCGTGTGGCGGAACTAAGACGAACTTGGAACCACAGATGGCCGCAGATGCACGCGGATAATGCCTTTCCCCCATCGAGGTTGATCGCTTGGCGCAGAGATCCAATCGGCGCGGGAACGAGAGCGCCGTGAGGCGCAGGGGGCGATAGGCAGGTGAACCGCCAAGCTCGATACCACCAGGGCCTTACATTTTGCTTGATGGCCTCTTTATTGGGAGGTCTTGTCCAATTCGATACCCCCCGCCGTGGCAGTGATTGCGGCACTCGATCTCTTTGGCTCGTTGACGAACTTCGCGTTGCTATAGTCAGGGGTTGACCGAACGAAAGCCACGCTCGCGCTTGATGATATTTCTGTCGATCGTCCACGCGCCATGCTCGTACTCTCCCCTTTCCGGGCAGCTTAAATGCCCGAAACAAAATATACGGTTTTTGGTTTACAGGTGGGGCCAACTCAGAGCATCGAAAAGGGGCCAATTCAGAGTAGCGAATTCACGATCGCGGCCCAATGAAAGGGACGTCGAAGAAGACGGTCGGCAGGAGGTTTGATCCTGCCAGTGCGGCCATTGCCGCGAAATTGTAGACGGTTGCTCAAGCCTTTATCGGCCTTCAGCAATATAGGCATGCCGCCGGCTACAGCTATCTTAAGAGATGCTCGCGCACGGAGGCCCAGTTCCATGTCGATACTGCGGCTACCGCTTTCGCGAGATGGAAAACCAGCATGAGAGGCTCGCAAAGGACTACCTAATCTCGATGCTTATTAAGGAACGCAGGGACTAGCGCCGTGTCGCCGGCGGCAGGGGCACTACTTCGTTTTCGACGTCGACAACTTGGACATTACTCCCGATAAAGTCAGGTTTCTTGGGAAGCGCACATTCCTGCCCCGTAAGCTACCATGAACTTTGGCCAACCAACCGCGCTTCTTCCTGATCGATTCCTTCGGATTCATCTTCCGCGCCTACCACGCGCGCGCGCGCAGCGCCGCTCCTCCCATGCGCACCAGCACGGGCCTCTCCACCGAAGCCGCGTACATCTTCAATAACATGCTGCGCAAGCTCGCCAAGAGCTACGCGCCGGAGTACATCGCCGCGGTGTTCGAGAGCGGTGCGCCCGTGCAGCGTATGGCCGAATTCGCCGAGTACAAGGCTAACCGCGCCGAAATGCCTCCCGATCTGGGCGAGCAGATCCCGTACATACGCCGCATCCTGGAGGCCATGCGCATTCCCATCCTGAAGTACGAAGGCTTCGAGGCGGACGATGTCATCGGCGCCATCGCGCGGCGCGCCGAGCAGGCCGGCATGCAAGTGGTGATCGTCTCCAGCGATAAAGACATGATGCAGATCGTCAGCGAGCGCGTCTCCATGCTGAACCCCGCCAAGGACGACGAGTGGTACGGACCGGAAAAGGTCAAGGAGTTTCTGGGCGTGCTGCCGGCGCAGGTGCCCGATCTGTTCGCGCTCAAGGGCGATGCTATCGATAACATTCCGGGTGCGCCCGGCATCGGCGACAAGGGCGCGCGAGACTTGATCGAGCGCTTCGGCTCCGTGGAAGCGGCCCTCGATCACGCCGCCGAAGTCGAGCGCAAGATGTATCGCGAGAGCCTGCAAAACAACGTCGAGCGCATCCTGATGAGCAAGCGTCTGGCGACTATCGATACGTCCGTGCCCATCGAGTTCGAACTGGATTCCGTGCGTGCGCAGGAGCCGGACTCGGACGCCCTGAGGCAGGTCTATAAGGACCTCGAGTTTCACAGCCTCCTCAAGGAACTGGGGCCCAGCGAAGACACACGCGCGCGCGATTATCAAGCGCTGGATTCGGCCGCCGCGGTGCGCGACTGGCTGAATAGGGCGCCCGCCGGTGAGCCTGTCGCCGTGGCGATTTCGAAATCGGGCGAGGGCGAATTTGCGCTGGATACCATCGGCATGGCGTGGAAGACCGGCGAAGCGCGCGCCGCTTCGATCGCGCTGATCGACGCGCTCAAGCCGTTCCTCGAAGACGCCACGCGGCCCAAAATCGCGTGCGACGTGAAATCCGCGCTGCTGGCGCTCGACAAGTTGGGAATCGGGGGCGCGGGCTTCACGCACGATATCATGCTGTATACGTTCCTGCTCGACGCGGATCCGTCGGGTTGCGCGGTCGACGAACAGGCGCGGCGGCGGCTCGACCTCAAGCTGGGTGCCGCGCCGGAGCAGCAGGCCGACATCACTCTGGAGATCTACAAGCTGCTGCGGCCGGCAATCGTAGAGCGCGGCTTGGAGAAACTCTACACCGAAATCGAGCTGCCGCTGGCGGGCGTGCTGGCGCGCATGGAGAAGGTCGGAGTGCTGATCGACAGCGTCGAGCTGGGGCGGCTTTCGGGCCTGATGGAAAGCGAGATCGCGCGCCTCACTTCGGAGATCCACACGCTGGCCGGCAAGCCGTTCAACGTCAGCTCGCCGCAACAATTGGGGCGCATTCTGTTTGAAGATCTGGGACTGCCGGCGCCGGTGAAGTACGGCAGAGGCAAAACCATTTCCACCGCCGCGGACGTGTTGGAGGAACTGGCGGCCGACCACGAAATCGTGCGCAAGGTGCTCGAATATCGCCAGCTCACCAAGCTGAAGGGCACGTACGTTGACGCCCTACCGGAGATGATCGACCCACGCACGGGCCGTCTGCATACCAGCTTCAACCAGACCGGCGCGGCCACTGGAAGGCTGTCCTCGTCAAACCCGAATTTGCAGAACATTCCCATCCGCACCGAAATGGGCCGCGAGATCCGCGCGGCGTTCGTGCCCCGGCCCGGATGGAAGCTGATCGTAGCGGATTATTCGCAGATCGAGCTGCGCCTCGTGGCGCACATGTCGCGCGACCCTGTGCTGGTGGAGGCTTTCCGCAACGGCGAGGACATACACACGCGCACCGCCGCGGAGGTCCTCGGCATACCACCCCTGATGGTGACGCCGGAGGCGCGGCGCAGTGCTAAAGCCGTGAATTTTGGTATCGTCTACGGGATCAGCCCGTTTGGCTTGGCGGCGCAGTTGGGCATCTCGCAGCGCGAGGCCCAGACCTATATCGAAAGCTATTTTGCGCGTTACGCCGGCGTACGCAAATTCATCGACGCGACCATCGCGGAGGTGCGGCGCACCGGCGTGACGCGCACGCTGTTCGGCCGCGAGCGGCCCATCCCGGATATCAACAGCCGCAATCCCAACGCGCGCGGATTCGCCGAGCGCACGGCGGTCAACTCGCCGCTACAGGGCACGGCGGCTGACCTGATCAAGCTGGCCATGGTGCGCATCGATCGCGAGATGCAAAGCCGCGGGAGGCAGGCGGCCATGCTGCTCCAGGTGCACGATGAGCTGGTCTTCGAAGCGCCGCCGGAAGAGACTACCGAAATCGCCGCGCTCGCGAAGCGTGAGATGGAGCAGGTGTACAAGCTCGAAGTCCCGCTGCTAGTAGATGTGGGGATAGGAGACAACTGGCGCGACGCGAAGTAACGTGGCGCAAGCTTCAGCTTGCCGCGGCGAACTTCAGTTCGCTGTCTCCGTCAGGTAGTGGATCTCGGTTGTGTGTGCCGCATTTGTTTTGTTCCTCTGGTACCCGGCGCAGGTCCACCAGGCCCACTCCTGCTAATACCGGCTAGCGGGGAGCACTGTGCCGTGGGCCATAGTGAAGAGCCGCAGGGGCTGCGGGGCGATGAGTGCTGCCGAAGCCAGTGGAGCGATGCCGCGTTGATGGGTCTGTCGAACGCTGGTTAGAGCGTCGACTCGATCAGTCACGCACGCTTTCGCTTGGACTCTTCAATGCGAATGGTGACCCGCTTCCCCAGCACCTTCGCGGCACGCGCGATTGTCTCCAGAGACACCGAAGCATTTCGTGGGTCGAGCAGGCGATCCAACTGGGACCGGCTGGTGTGAAGCTCTCTTGCCATGGCTTGCTTCGTTTTTCGCTGCTCGCGCACGGCCTGCTCGATCTGCCACGCCAACACGCGCTTCACCGCCACGGTTTCGACCTCTTCCCGAATCCCTTCTTCTAGATAAGCATCGAAGCTTGACCCGCTGTGATCGAATTTTCGATTTCATGCTACCCCCAGTTCGTGTTTGCGCTTGTTCTTGCGCGCGATTGCCAAATCATTCTCGGGCGTCTGCTGCGTCTTCTTGATAAAACCGTGCAACAGCACCATACGGGCCTTCTTGTCGATATAGAACAGCACTCTGGCTATGCGGCCTTACGCCAGATTGGTCCGCACTTCGTAAAGGCCATCGCCCATCGGACCGGCACACACGCATCCCGACGGGCCAGCCGAACTCCACGGTTTGAATGTCCTCTCCGATCCGTCGACGATCCTCCGCAAATGGCAGACTCTTGAGCCACTCCCTAACCGGTTCTCCACCCGCTTCTGTGCGGAAGAAAATGGCAGCAACCCGCTTCCCATTGGCGTGCTGCGGCTTCTGGTTCACCTCTTTATGCTGTACCACATACGGTACGCTCTACGTTGCATCGGCGGGGGGGCACTCGCGGAGGCGCTGCGGACGGTTGTAGTGCGCGCACGACCGTCAAGAACTTCTCACTCTCCCCGCGCCATTCACACGTCGGCGAAAAATCTCCCCCTCACTCTTCACCCCAAGTTTTCCAATCACTTACACCTTCCGCCCAGCCCGCCGCAGGCCGGGTTACGACACACCCCATGCTATAGTCATGGCGGGAACGGATACCCATCCGTCCCAAAAAGTAGCTTCGTTTATCCAGTGTTCAGGCCATGACTTCATAAAGAAGTCATGTGGAAATTGGCTTCGTTTGTTCAGAAAATGAATTGCAATAAGGTTGAATACCCGCACCGAGGCTACCCGCGCCGCAACCCGAACTGTAGGCGCCGCACCTCCGCGCGCACGCCCCACTCCTCAGTTGCCCGTCCCGCCGGCTCTCATCGCCGCAATGCGCTCCTGCATCTGGCGCGTCAGGTGCGGCGTAATGCCGAGCATGCGCTCCACAAGCATGAGCTGGCCGCGATGGTGCATTTCGTGCTCCTTCGGCGACAGCAGCATCTCAAACCGGGATCTGCTCGCCGGCACCATGCCCGCAGGGGACTGCACCCTCTCGGCGAGAAAATCTTCCGAGAGGCCGGCTAGGGCGCTAGCAAATTTCTCGCCTTCCGTGCGCAGCAGGTCCACGATCTGGGCCTTGGAACGCGGCACCTGCTCCTCGGCGATCTGCTTGGTCAGAAAGCCGGCGAAATCGAAACCGGCCAGCGTGCTGAGATGCTTGACCATGTGCACCTGCTCCTGCAGGCGCGCCCCTACGGCGATGTGCACCAGCGTCTCGGCCACGGAGCGCGTGTCCGGCGTGGCCCTGAAGCCGTAGTGCGCTTCGGGGATCTCTTCGGCGATCTTGATGGTGTTGTTGCGAACCGTGCGATAAGAATCGGCCAGCTCTTTCGGCCCGTAGTAGGTCATGTCGATGCTCCTTTGGATGGATTCCAGATCAGTTTAACCCGGATTGCTCCGCAATTGAACCCAGTTGCGATCCGGCAATCCGCCGCCGTAAGATAGCCCCATATGACAAAGCCTGGAATTGCAAAAAGACTTGCGGTAATTGGCGGCGTGCTGGCCGTGTTCGCCGCGGGCATCGTGACCGGCGCCAACACCTTCGAAACGCCGAAATCGGTGCTCCACATCATGACCGTGCAATGGAAATCGACGGCTACGGCCGAGCAGAAGGCCGCCGCGATCGACGGCGTCAGGAAGATGGCCGCCGAGATCCCCGGCGTCAAGAGCGTATGGCTGAAGACCCTCAAGGTGCAGCCGGGCGATTACAACAACGTGATCGTCATGGAGTTCAAGGACCAGGCGGCCTTCGACCACTATGCCGACAACCCCGCACACCGTGCATGGGAGACGGTCTACCTGCCGGTCCGTGAAGAGAGCCGTACGCACGACGTAACGAATTGATCCGGCTGCAAGCGACCTTCTTAGGTGGCCTCTTCCGGCGCCTCGAGTTTCCGCATTTTCCCGAGTGAGCTCCCGTGGCACAGTTTGTGCAGTGGGGTGGGGCAGGCGGTTTCGCCTGCCAAGGCGAGCGTTGCTCGCCTAACGCGCGGCTGCGTTGATTCAGAGCCGCGACCGTCAGGGAGCGGTTGTCAAGAATCAGATTGGACACAACGCCCGAATGTGCCGCGGACGCACCGTGCCCGCCCGCGGATCTGTGCTAAAGTGGGGAATCTCTAGGCTTGTCTTCTAGATGTCCGAACAGATCCTTCTGCAAGGGAAAATACTGGGCATAGAAGAGTTCCTTTTATCTCGGCCAAGCGGGGCGGCGCCCGCGCGGTCGGATGGCGAGGAACTGCTGGCGGGGCGTTCCCAATGGATCACGCTGCTGTGCGAAGTGCTGCCGCGCGCGCTGCTGGCGGAATTCGGACTGGCGCGCGTGCTGCTCGGGTCGAGCGGCGGCGGACAGTTCCTGCTGGTGCTGCCCGGCGAATCGCGCGAGCCGGCGGAAGAGTTTCTGGGTGCGGCCGCCCGTCAGATCGGAGAGCTTAGCGGCGGCTTTCTGAAGCTTCTGTGGGGCGTTACCGAGAACCTCGGCGATTGGAGCGTGGTGCGCAAGCGGCTGAACGAAGAATTGCAGCGCAAGCGGTCCACGCCGCTGGCCGCGCGGGGCGGGGAAGCGTTCCAACCGGTTGCGGCGGCGGTGCCCGGCGATGCGGATGCGTATTTTTCGAAAGAGCTGGGGCTGAAGGTGCGCGAGGCCACCGACATAGGCTGGTCGCCGGAGGCGCCCGCGACGGTACATGCCGGGGGCGGCAAGCATACCTGGAGTCTGACGACGAACCTGTCGCTCGAAGGCATCACGCTGGCGCGGCACGCCGCTCCGAGTGAGGATGGCAGGTCCGCGGCCAGTGTGGCGACGCTGGCAAGGCGCGCCCAAGGCCGCTCGCTGTGGGGCGTGCTGCGCGGCGACGTGGATAGCTTCGGCGTGCGCCTGCGGCGGCTGACCACTATCGAAGAGCACGTGCAACTTTCCGTGCTCTATAAACAGTTCTTCGCCGGCGAGCTCGAAGTGCTCTGCTCCATGCCGGAGTTCTGGCGCAAGGTGACTATCCTCTATTCCGGCGGAGACGACTTCGCCGTCTATGGAAGCTGGGACGCGCTGCTGTTGCTGGCGCGCGAGGTGCAGCGTCTTTTCCACCGATTCACGGAAGAAAACCTGAAAGATTTTCCGGGCCCGGAAGGCAAGACCATTTCCATGGCGGTGGCTCTGGGGCCGGAGATGCACCATCCCATCACCGCGGTGTATGAAGAGGCCGGGCGCAATCTGGAATTGGCCAAGGCGGCGGATAAGGATTGCATTTATGTGCTGGGCCGCATCCTGGAATGGAAGCAACTGGCGGACGCGGCGGATTTGAAGGACACGGTGACAAAGCTGGCCGCCGATTACCGGCTCTCTCGCCAGTTCCTGATGGAGCTGCGCGGCTTCTACCGGCGGCAGGCCTATGGGAACGGCGCGGAAGACGAAAGCCCTACGCGCACCTGGCGTGTCCAGCGGCGCTTGACGCGCATTCTCAGTGGGACGCGCGATCGTGAATTTCAGAAACTGCGGGCGCACTTGATTAACGAGATCGTGGGACGCAAATCCACGGAAGTGAAATTGCGGCCCGCGGGCCTGGTGGCCCTGGAGTGGGCCAGATTGATGACCGAGGTTTAGCGAGATGCCAGAACAGGAACAGAGAAGGGAAAGCCGTCCCCCGCGCGAAGGCGGTCGGGGTCCCGGTGAAGGTGGACGGGGCGAAGGTGGACGCGGCCCGGATCGCGGCGACCGGCGTGACGACCGCGGAGGTTTCCGCGGCGACCGCGGACGCCCCGAAGGCCCTCCTGAGATCGAGTTGGAAAAATTGATGGCGGACAGCCTTTACCTGGACAATCAGGCGCACGGCATCGTCAGCCGAATGCGCGACATGGACTCCGGCACCAAGAGCCAGTTGCGGCGGCTGTACAGCGCTGTGCGGCGCGCGGTGCGGGCGCCGGAGAGCGAACGCCAGCACGAATTCGTGATGCTGCGCGCGCGCTTGGCCTATACCATCGCGCGCCATGGTCTGCGCAGCCTCGACCAGTTGGAGAAGCTGCTGCTGCAAGTTACGCGCAAGAACGACGCGCGCGGTTACGAACGTTTTCGGGATCTTTTCGAGGCCATCGTGGCCTACAACGAGTAAATCGACATGAGCGCGCACACGACGCAAACGGAGTTGAAGTTCTTAGGTAAGTTAATCCTGGAAGGCGAGCTGCACTGCGAGACCGGACTGCATGTCGGCGCCGGCAAAGGTTCGCTGGAGATCGGCGGATCGGACAATCCGGTGGTGAAGGACGCTTTCGGCAGGCCGTACCTGCCGGGCAGTTCCTTGCGCGGGAAGCTGCGCTCGCTGCTGGAGCAATCGTCGGGCATGGCGGTGCCCTCCGAGCTGGTGTACCTGTCCAAGCGCAAAGGCCAGGAGGTCCGCATCCACCAGAGCGACCGTCCCGACGATGAGATCTGCCTGCTGTTCGGGCGCAATCCGGGGCGCATGGACCGCGTGGCCGGCGAATCGCTGGAGAGCAGCCAGGCTACGCCGGCGCGCCTCGCGGTATACGACGCGCCGCTCGATCCTGACAGCATCACGGCCCAGATGCGCGAGAACCTGGACGACGAACTCACTGAAGTGAAGAGCGAGAACGCCATCGACCGCATCACCTCGCAGGCGAATCCGCGGACACTGGAGCGCGTGCCAGCGGGGGCGCGTTTCCGATTTCGCCTGGTGATGGATGTGCTATGCGAGGAAGATGCGCCGCTATTCCTGCGGGTGCTGGAAGGTCTGCGCATGCTGGAAGACGATTCTCTAGGCGGCGGCGGTTCGCGTGGCAGCGGACGGGTGCGGCTGGCTAAGCTGAACCTGATCTGGCGCGGCAAGAGCTACTACGCTTCCGGCGCCGCGCAGAAGGACTTGGGAACGGGGGTCGATCTGGGTTCTTTGCAGACCAGCTTCCAGGAGTCCGCTTTTTCGTTTCTGCGCGAGGAGTGATGAACCCGGGACTCGTCGTCAAACTCCGTCCCGCCGGCCCCTGGCGCACGGGACCGGATTCGGGCGCGCGCAATCGCGTGGATCCGATTTATCACAGCGATTCGTTATACGCCGCCGTGACCGCCGCCATGTCTACGCTCGGCATGCGCGACGAATGGCTGGACGCCACGGCACGCCATCCGGAATCGCCGGCAGTGCGGTTCAGCTCCTGTTTTCCGTTTGTGGGTGAAGTGAGTTTCATCGTGCCTCCACGAAGCATCTGGCCTCCCATGGGCGGTGCGCCGGTGAGCGCCGCGAAGGTGAGGTGGAAGAGCGCACGTTTCGTTCCGGTTTCTTTGGTGGCGGCCATTCTGGATGGGCAGGCTTTGCAGGAAGAGCAGTGGACGGTGGATGGCGTGAGCGAGTGCCTGTTACCGGCCGGGTGTCCGGGACCGTTCCGCACTAGCGTGAGGTGGAACGCAGCAATTGACCGGCTCACCGGCAGCGCGGATCGCCACGCGACAGCCTGCATCGAATTCCGGCAGGACGCGGGGCTATGGGCGATTGTCTCATTCGGCGATGAAGAGCGGCACGCGCGTTGGGCCGGACCGGTTCGCGGCGCGCTGAAACTGTTGACGGATTCCGGATTCGGCGGAGAACGCTCGCGCGGCTGGGGACGGAGCGCGCAGCCGGAATTCGTGGAAGGCGCCTTGCCCGACATGATCCTTCCGCGCGCAGCGGAATCGCCCGCTCGCCCGCTCGCCCCTCCGCAACCGCAGCTAGTGCCAGACTCGCCCGCTCCCGAACCGATCGAGACAGCCCCCGAAGCTGGCTCGCCCACTCAGCACGACGAAGGAGCCACTCCGCCGCAACCCGAGCCAGACTCGCCCACTCCCGAACCGATCGAGACGGCCCCCGAAACCGGCTCGCCCGCTCGCCCTCTCGCCCCCCCACCCGCTCAGCCACAACCCCGCGCGGATCGGGCCACATCACACTGGCTGCTATCCTTATTTACCCCTGGCCCCGACGACGCGGTGGATTGGAAGCGCGGCAACTACACCGTGGTCGCGCGCGGCGGCCGCATCGAAAGCTCCGCCGGATTCGGCGAGCGCAAGAAGCAGCTGCAAATGGTGGCGGAAGGCTCAGTGCTGGTGGCGGGCGAAGCGATCCGCGGAATGGCGCCGGATGTGGCGCCGGACGGTTTCGCGCACCCTGTATTTCGCGCCGGCTTCGCATTGTCGATTCCCCTGCCAAGCCTGAGCCGCGACCGTGAGGGAGCGGTATGAGATATCGCTTGACCTGCCTGACGCCTCTGCTGGTAGGAGACGGCCGCAAACTGTCTCCCATCGATTACATGGTCTGGAAAGACCAGGTGAACGTGCTCGACCAGTGGCGTATCTTCCGCCTGCTGGCCAAGGGGCCGCGGCTGGACGGTTACCTTTCGCAACTGAAGCGCGCCGACAAACTGGATTTCGCGTCGTGGGGCGGCTTCGCGCAGAACTTCGCGGACCGCCGCATTCCCTTCGAATCGCCGGCCTACTCTGCCTACTGGAATCGCGCCAGCGGCGAGAGCTTGCATATCCCGACATTCGCCACGGGCGCGTCGGGACCCTATGTACCCGGCACGGCCATCAAGGGCGCGCTGCGCACCGGCATGGTCTTCGCCAATTGGAAGAGCGGCATGTTGAACGAAGTAGCGGCGCGGATGCAGGGTGAGCGCGTGCCGCGGCGTCTGGCCGAGGGACCCGAGGAGCAGGCCCTCGGTAGTGCGGGCGCGAGCCGCATGCGGCTGATCGGCGTCGCGGATTCCGCTCCAGTGAGTTCTGCGCAGTTCAAGGTATATCTGTTGCGCGTGTCGACTTTGCAGGCGCGCGGGGGCGCTTACGCGCTCGGCTGGAAACAAAGCCCGCGCGGCGCGGTGGAAGGCTCGCGGCCGGACGACAGCACACCGGTTTTCGCGGAGATGGCCCCGCCGGGATCTATTTTCGAAGGCGCTTGGCAGGAGAAAGCCTTCTTCACGCAGCCGGAGATACGGCGGGTGTTGCGCTGGCAGGAATCGTTTGATCGCGCCCGCATCTTCGAAGCGGCCAACGATTACGCCGCCCGCCTGCTGGCAACCCAGAAGCAGTACGCCGCCTGGACGGGCCTCGATTTGCTGGGCCGGCAAATCGACGACTTGGAGAAGCGGCTGGCGGAGGCACGGCAGGCGGGGAACTGCCTGCTTTCCATAGGTTGGGGCGGCGGGCTGCTGAGCAAGAGCGCATGGCTGGATACCAGCGATCCCGCCTACCGCCAGATTCTGCAGCAGGTGTCTCTGTACGGAAAGGCGGTCAGTTCGAACCTGCCGTTTCCCAAGACGCGCCGCATTGTGTTTTTGAACAACAAGCCTGCGTCGCTGCCGGGGTGGGCGCTGTTGGAAGTGCAGTAGCTCGCGCGCTACGTGGTTATGCTATATTGTGGCTAAAAAGCCCCGTGAGCGGGAGTAATTCAGTGGTAGAATGCCAGCTTCCCGCACACTTCCTTTCCTTTCTTAGCGTTACAGACCATAGTCACGGTAATATGGACAGCATGGGGAGGTATCTGTGGCGCGTGTCAGCGTTCTCAAGCAAATAAAAGTTGAAGGCCGCTGGAAGGTCGTAGCGGTTCCGCGCAAAGAGACAGGCGGGTACGATTGGAATGCGCTTCCAGATGGGCGCTATTACCTCGACTTCTGGGAGCGCGGCAAGCGGCGGCGACAAGCTGCTGGTGGCACCGCAGCCGAAGCTCAGGAAGCCGTCCGCAGGAAGAAGCACCAACTCGAAGGGCGGGTGTTGGGCATCGAGACCGCCGACGATGAGGAGGCGCGGAAGACGCCGCTCCACGCCGCGGTGAAGCGCTACCTCGAATCGGTCGAAGCGCTCAAGAAACCGAACACGCTCCGGAAGTATAAGGCGGTGCTTAACCGGTTCGTCGAATTCATGCCGGCGAACGCCGATCCGCGCAAGGTCACTCGCGAGGATCTCACCGATTTCATGGTGGCGCTCAAGAACCGGCACAACCTGGAAAACAACACGGTGATCCACCAGATGATCATCGTCGCCCAATTCCTGAAGCGGCACGGCAAGGGCGGCGCCACGCGGAACCTGGGGCTTCCCGAACAGGCGACGGTGCTGCCGCGCGAATATGGCGATGCCGACCTCGCGAAATTCTTCGGGGCGTGCACGCCGGCGGAGCGCGCCCTGTATGCCACGTTTCTCTATACGGGTTTCAGAGAGCAGGAGGTGGTGCACCTCTTCTGGGCCGACATCAATTTCAACCTCAACACCATTCGGGTGACGGCGAAGCCCGACCTCGGGTTCTCTGCGAAGCGCTGGGAGGAACGGGAAGTCCCCGTGGCGAAGCAGTTGATGGAACTCCTGCGGGATCATCCGCGGCGGGAGCACTGTCGGTTCGTGTTCCCTTCGCCGCCCGGCAACCGGGAATGGCACATGTTGGACCACTGCAAGGATATCGCCGAGCGCGCCGGGCTTGACAAGGCGAAATTCGATTTGAAAACGTTCCGCTCTACCTATGCCACCCGGATGCTGCGTGCCGGCTTCGACGTGCGCACGGTGCAGCATTGGATGGGACACCGGAGCCTCGAAACAACGATGCGCTACCTGGCGCCCGCCGTGGACGTGCGGGACCGGCTGGATAAGGTGCAGATTGCTGGGTTGCTTTCTCCTGAATCGGCGAGGTGAACGCCGGTTTTTTCAGAACCGGAACCGCTCGCGAGTAGCACCCACCCTTTTGTTTGGAGACCGGCCAATCCAAGATCTATAGAAATTGGGTCTCGTTATGTTCACGTCAAGATCCAATAAAACCGCGTCGGCTAATCCGGTTACTCTCGCGCCATTTCAGCCTTCGCAATTCGCTCGACAAGCGACATGGCCAGCTTCTTTGAGAGGTCAGAGACGAGCAGTCCGCGGACCCACTTGGCCAGCCAGTCCCGCTTTTTCCCGGTTTCCTTCTTCAACTCATTCGAGAGCCAATGGCCGAAATGCATTCGCAGGGCAGCTTTAAAGTCGTCGATCTTCTGCTCGCCGCCTTCCATAAGGATCACTGCCTGCGTGTTTGCCCGCTCCCCCGGCTCAAACTGTTCCTGGCGAACCGCAGCTGAAACAAAAGTGCGTTGTATATACCCACTGTCCTGGAGCCCCTGCAGGAGCCGGCTGGCGCCGGCATCGCTGAACCCCCGGCGGCCAAGCAGGTTGGTGAGGTCATTGCGCAACATCGTATATCGCCCATCCACGCGTTTACCGGAGATGGTGAGGTGCATCATTACAAAGATGGCACCTATCGTAATACCGCACTCTTCCTGGGCAAGCTTGTTCAGGTAGGGGAGCAGAAACGCAACGGCCGTGAGGAACTCGTCCGGCAGTTCGTTGGCGTGGATGGCGGTCAACCTAGCTGCCATAGCCAGATTATAGACTATGGAAACATTTCAAAAACGTAGTTTTTTGCTAAAATGCAAAACACATGCTATACCATTCATACCCGTGGAATCTCCATTCGGACGCCTAATCGATCTGTTCAACGCGGTTCCGTATGTCTGATTGCGGCGACTGGTGTATCAACAATAAAGTGCGGAATAGCCGTCCAAGTTGGGGAGAAAACGGAAAAGCCGGGTTGAGTGTTTGCGCACTCAGCCCGGCGACGCTCGAAGCGAGCGGCTGCCGCCTGGAAGCCTTTTATGCAAAAAAGAAAACAAGCGGCAACCGCCGCTACCCATGATAGCGCGATTAGCGCATCACAGCGTTCGGGAGCGGTACCCTTCCACGCTAGTACTATAAGTACTCCCCGTCAAGACCGGCACGGGACATCGGCAGACCCAAAGCAGATCCTCGACAGCAGAATTGCTCGGGGTTTCAGCGTTACGGAATCCACAGCCTCCCTTCCCAACAAAGAAGCATGCCGTTGGCTAGTCTATTCGATGGATGGGAAGGAAGGCCGTTTTGTCGAATGGCTGGACGGCCGCTGGCAGGCCTTCGAGTATATGAACTATCGCCATTCATTTAGCCCAGCCCAAGAACTCGACGCTCGCGATCTGCGCGTTCTCCGAGAAAAATACAACATCGCAAATGAGACGCTGCCTGATGAAGATCTGGTCCACACCGGCCCAGACAGGCTGAATTGTCTGCGCGGGTGCCTTGCTCTCCGGAATTGCTTACCCTGATTTCCCCAAAGACAGTTAGAGCATTCACCTGTGGCCCACCCTCACTAACATCCACCGCGCTAGGTGCGGCAAGATCTCCTCCATCGCCTTCCCGGCCAGCTTCATCCCCCATCTGGCATGATCCAGGATTCGCGAAAATATTTTTAAAAGACTTTTTGAACAGCCCGTAAACAAGCCCATCGTTCATCGGGAGGCCGGCCTCCGACTGCCGGGCCGACCTGGGGGTCGCTCCGCGGGCGAGGCCGCCCACCCCACCTACGCCGCGTCTTCATTGCCTTTGGTGGCCCTCATCAGGGCCATGTTCGGAGCTCCATTGAGGATGCTCTCCGACACCATATTGGGGGGACGGCACCGTTTCGAGTGCTTTGGGAACTGGTAAGAAACCGGCTACACTGCAAAAAGCCACATGCGGAAGTTGAACCACTCGGAGCAACTCGCCAAGCACGTAATCGAGATTGTCGAAAAGGGTACGCGTGCCGAATTCTGTCTCGGGCAAAGCGACGGAGAATACGATTTGAACCTTACCTTCGCCGACGGCACGAGGGCCGCGGTCGAGGTCACCAAGTCCACTTCTCAGGATGGACAGGAAATGCTGGTGGCGCTCCAGAAGCGGGGAAATTTTGTGAATGCAGTCTCTTGTACGCATAGCTGGTTCGTTGAGGCCCTTCCGACAGCCAGGATCGGGTTGGTTTTGCAAAATGTCGATCGATACCTTCGCGCAATCGAAGCCGAAGGCCGAGACGAGTTTAGCGCCGAGCCATCCGGGGAAAGCGCCGCAGTCTCCAATATCTTGAAGGACCTTCAGATTATCGAGGGATCGGTTCTATCGATGCCGTCGCCCGCCCGGATCTGGATCTGTGGCCCGATGCCATCCACTACAGGCAGTATCGTTAATCCGGACCACTTGCAGCGAGCAATCGAACGGGAGGCACAGAAGCCTGATATCAGGCAGAAGCGGTGGACGAGCGAATGCAAAGAGCGCCACCTTTTTGTGCACGTCGACTCACTGAATGACGAAGCGTGGTCAGCCCTGGTAAACGGCTGCATGCCACCACAGACGCCGTCGTTACCTCCCGAGCTAACCCATGTCTGGGCCGCCACGGACGAAGCGCCCAATGGGATTGTCGTCTGGACTTCGAACCCACCAGAGGGGTGGCGAGACCGCGGGCTAATTCTGCCTTGCTGGCCACGCTAGTTGCCAAGCGCATCGTCAAGCGCCGCTTTGGAGATGGTGAATTCACACCCTCCCGCGCAATTCACGCGGATAGTGCGGCTATCGAAACTGATCAGTTGATAGCTTGCCGGCTCCCCGCAGTGAGGGCACAGTCCAATTTCTTTGACCAACGGAAGAATCGAAATCTGCATACACGGTGCTATTCGACAGTTGCTCGGAATTTCGTGCCAGGATCGTCACAGGTGCGTCCGGCGTGAAGGCGAATGCCCGTGCGGGTGAAACCGCCCGACCAGACGCGCCCTAAGAAAACTCCCCCAGGTTGCGGGGGAGTGCGGCATTGTGGCCGTTTAGGGGTGAATTCGGTTTAGCCGTTCCTGGGCGATCTTGCAATAACGGGCTTCAAGCTCCATGGCGATATAGCGTCTTCCAAGTTGTTTGGCTGCCACCACCGTGGTGCCGGAACCGGCAAATGGGTCGAGGATAATATCGCCGGGTTTGCTGTAGGCGGCGATCAAGGGTCGGAGTGTCACCGCCGGTGTAATAATCCCCAAAGTGCCGGTTGAGAATTCCCCAGCCCCAGTGAAGTGGTGTATACCCGCATTGACTCCATCCGGGGGAGGTGCGGCAAGGTGCTTAGGGGAAAAGACGTGAACGATCTGGAAGAAATGAAACAGACGGGGATGAGCATATCCGCCATCAGTGAGCTGACCGGATATGACCGGAAGACGGTTCGAAAATACCTGCTGAACCGAGAGACGGTGCCGGGTTATCGGGAGCGGCCGGTGCCGCCGAGTAAGCTCGATGCTTTCAAGCCGTATCTGGAAGACCGCATGAAGGCTGGTGTGTGGAACGCACAAGTGCTGCTGCGGGAACTGCGGCAGCGCGGCTACGGAGGCGGGTACACGATCCTCAAGGACTGGTTGCACCCGCAACGGACGGCTGGCAGCGCCGCGGCGGTGCGGCGGTACGAAACGGCGCCGGGCAAGCAGGCGCAGGTGGATTGGGGACACTTGGGGTACCTGGATGCGGACGGTGCGGCGCACCGTGTTTGGGGGTTCGCGATCACATTAGGGTACAGCCGGCGGATGTGGGCGCAGGCGGCCTTGGACCAGCAACTGGGGACGCTGTTGCGGATGCATGAAGCCGCGTTCCAGGAGTGGGGTGCGATTCCGGAGGAGATCTTATACGACCGTATGAAGACCGTGTGGCTGGACACGGACGCGCGCGGCGAGATTGTGTGGCATCCGGTTTTCCTGGACTTCGCACGTTATTGGGGATTCAAACCGCGGCTGTGCCGGCCGTACCGAGCCCAAACGAAGGGTAAGATCGAGTCCGGGGTGAAGTTCATTCGCCGGAATTTTCTGTGTGGCCTGCTGGGTCGCGAGCCATCCTGTCTGGCGGATTTCAATACAGAGCTGCGGGAATGGGTGGACAGCGTGGCCAATCGGCGGGTGCACGGGACCACTTACGAACAGGTGCTGATTCGGTGGGACGGGGACCAGTTCAGCATGCAATCGCTAAACGGTAGACGACCATACCCGTACGTGGATGACGAACTGCGCAAGGTGGCGCGAGACGCGTACGTGAGTTGGCAAGCCAGCCGTTATTCGGTGCCGTGGCACTATGCCGGCAAGGAGGTCTGGGTTCGCGAGCAGGGTGAACGGGTAGAGGTGCACTATGGCGGCGAGCGGATCGCGGAGCACCAGCGTGCCAAGGGTAAGCACCAGGTCATCACCGACCAGGCGCATCATGAGGGAATTCCGTTGAATGCCACTCAGGGCGGCGACAAGATCCTGGTCCGGATGCGCGAGGCAGCCCCAACGGTGGAGGCCCGACCGTTAGCGGCTTACGAAAGTGCGGCGATGGGAGGTGTCCAATGATGCCTTCCATGGAACGATTAGAGAATGCCCTTACCACCCTGGGGCTGAAAGCGGTCGAGGCCCGGTTGGAAGGATTGTTGGAACAGGCAGCCAAAAAGGAGCCGAGCTATGCGGAGTTTCTGGATGAGTTGCTTAGCTGTGAAGTGGATGCGCGACGTGCGCGTTATCTGAGAGCGCGCCTGCAGTTGGCCCACCTGCCGTTCGTAAAGACATTCGACCAATTCGATTTTGGGTTTCAGCCTTCGATCGACGAACGACAGATTCGCGAGCTGCGGTCCCTGCGATTCGTGCACGATGCCAGCAATGCGATTTTTCTGGGGCCACCCGGCGTAGGGAAAACTCATCTGAGCGTGGCTTTCGCTGAGGCAGCCATTCAGGCCGGCTTCGGCGCATACTTCATCACCGCCCACGATATGGTTCATGATCTTGGCCGGGCTTACCGGGAAGGCCGGTTGGACCGCCGCATGCGCGTGTATCTCGCTCCCAAGCTATTGGTGATTGACGAAATGGGCTACTTGCCGTTGGACGATCTGGGCGCCACGATCTTCTTCCAGTTAGTGAGTGCGCGTTACGAGCACGGCAGCATCATCCTGACCAGCAACAAAAGTTATGGCGACTGGGGCTCGATCTTCGGAGACCCGATCATTGCCACCGCCATCCTCGACCGGCTGTTGCACCATTCCACAACCATCAACATCCGTGGGGAAAGCTATCGATTAAAAGACCGCCGGCGCGCCGGGCTTCTAAGCCGGCCCGAGGAGCAGTCCCCTGCCAACCCATTGGCGCCTCCACCCGCTGGTGCCCCGAGCAGTCGTGGGAAGCGGAGCTCTGCATGAGTTTTCTGAGGCATGACGAGATCTATCGGTCCGATGTGGCCTTTAAAACCATGCCCACGTTCCAGCTTCATGCCGCCTCCCGTTGGTCGGCCCTGAACAAACCAAAAGGGCGTGGCTGTTACCCCACGCCCTTCCCATCGTCCGCGATGAGTCTCGGGTCGGCTATTCCTTGGCGGGTTGCTCTCCAGCAGAGCCCGCCTCTGCTTCACCGGCCGGAATCCATGGTGTACCTTTCGGCCGAAACAGTCAACCACCACCTAGCAGGGGCTGGGGAATTTTCGACCGGCGATTTGGGGAATTTTCATCCGGCGTTGACAGGAGGGCCATCAGCGGCTTCTGAGTGGGGTGGTAGCGGTTGCCGGTGTAGCGCCACTCCAACACGTCCCGCAGGACCAGGCTCGGTTTGGGCGGTTCGCCCTTGCAGAGCAGGTAGGCCTGCTCATGGCAGTACGCTGCGAGGTTTTGGCCGGATGCGTAGCGCTTGATCCAGACGAAATGCGCCCGAGGCCGGAGGCCGGCCGCACGCCAGGCCGCCATAAAGGTATCCACCTTGTGCCAACCGTAGAAGCTCACGCAGAAACGGTTGTTTTTGAGGACACGGACAATCTGCGCGAACGCCGGCTTGAGCCATGAGGTGGTGTCGTCGTTGGCCACGATCCGGTCGCTGCGGTCGCGATACCGGGCGGCATAGGGCGGGTCGGTGACGACCAGGTCCACGCACGTATCCGGCATCGTGGCGATGACCTGGATGCAGTCGCCATGGATAATGCGGTTTACGAACTCGGCCACCGGGCGCCTGGCTGGCGGCGCACTCGAACCTAGCGGGGAATGCCGGGCGGACGTGGCGGTCGCCGCTACGTGCGCCATAAGCGAAGATTCCATAGACTGTATCTCCTTATTTGTGAATGGGATTGCTCGTACCGATCAGCAGAGTGTTTTAGGAAGAAGCTCTCAGAATCTTAAAGACACCGCGCCGCCCGGTCAAGGCGGCTGTCCCGGCGCGTTGACGTGGTTTTGTCGCTACGATATGAGTTGTATCGTACGCATACAAAGGTGAGTGAGGACTAAAAATACGCGAACTCCTCCGCTTCCCACACCAAGCCATCTAGGAGTCACACCAGACTTAACTTAGGCCCTCCACTAATAGATTATGTAGAATTCTTTATCATCCGCACACATTACATCTATTAGCGCGGCTCCCGCTGGCCCGCTTTATTGTAGCCTTTCACAGGAAACAGTACCGGATCTTGAAACTTTTCGTTGACAGGCGTCTAGGCTGCGCACTATAATCAAGTCCAGATCTAAATCTCGTAAACCACAAAGAGCTTGCCCTCCAATCCCGCCGGGCAACCACCTCCGAGTCCGAGACGCGAGTTTTTAGTTCCCAACCGACGCGGCTTTGCTAGTCGGTTAGGAGGACTGTAATGCGCAGCATCCTGCCTCTCATATTATTTCTCTGCGGTCTGATGTTGACCGTAAACCCCGCGATGCCCCAAAGCAGCAACGGTTTACCCTATGGCGGTGCTGCTTTAACTCCAGGTTCTATACCGGTCGGCCCGGCGTTGCCAGGCCCGCTGCCGCCAAGTGGCAATTCTGTGTGTAGTACCGGTGGCAGCACCGACCCCTGCGTGGTAACGGGGCAAAACGACCGATACCGGACCAGCTCGAACGTCAACGCGTCGAAACTCGCCGGTTTCAGCGATGCCTCCAATTTCGGCATAGCTAATTTTTTCAAGCTTAACTCGACACCTCATTCGCCGTTCCTATATGAGCCAGTTCTCGCGCAGCCGCTCTACGTGACCAACGTTCCGCAGCCCCCCAGCGGAACGACGACTAAGAACATCCTGGTGGTAGCTTCGCTTAACGACTACGTGTACGCGTTCGACACGAGCCAGGGGACCGGCGCCTCACCGCTCTGGAGCCAAGACTTGGCCACCTCTGATTGCGGCAGTACTGGCGTCCCATTTTTCAACGACCATAGCGGCCAGCCAGGGGGTGTTACGCAACTTCCCTATTACGGTATTGTGGCAACGCCAGTGGTCGATATCACGACAACTCCTCCCATCGGCTACGTAGTGGAGGCGTGCACGGGCTCATGGAACTCGACCACTATTTCTTGGTACATTAATGCGATCAACATCGACACCGGCGCCATCTTGAACAGCTCAACTCCGATTATGGATTCCAATTTCTTTCCGTCTAACGAGTTGTCGCGGGCGTCGCTTCTATTAACCCACCCCAGCGGCGGGGGAACTTTCGTTTATATCTCTTTTGGCACGGGCGTGGCGGAAATCGCCGCCGCTATTAACTCCTCCTTCGCCTATTCGGGTGTCCTCGCCGGATATCAGGTTAAATTCCCGTCTAGCCCACCATATGTGACGTTTACTAAGCTTTCTCAAAGCTCCTCAGTTTCCGGTTTCTTCTACACCCATAACTCAACATCGTCAGCGTTCCCCGGGGTCTACACAGGCTTCAGTTCAGGGTGGAGTGGTGGGGTTTACCCCTTAGATCCGCAAGGGCCGGCCTGTGATACCGTTGGTACCGGCTGTTCTCCGGGCTCTAACTGGGCGGTTAACGGCGGTGGAATCTGGATGTCGTCCAAGGGGCCGTCCTCCGACGCAAGCGCCGATGTCTATCTTGCCTCGGGCAATGGGGCCTTCGGCTGCAGCGGCAGCACTGCAACTGACTGCGACGGAAGCTCATCGTGTACGAGCCTTTCAGGCGTCATTTACTGGGGAGAGTCGGCCATCGAGTTTCCCACAGCCACGAACGGCTCTACGCCCTACATGGGCACGCCCGCGGACTTTTTTGCTCCGTATGTCCAGCGCTACGCGGGAACAGGGACCCACATGCCGAACGGCGATTTGACCTCAGGCGGTCCGGCGGGCTGTCAAACCGAAGAGCTGAGCCGCCTCGACCTTGATTTTGGCGTAGGCGGAGTAGTACTCATTCCTCATTCGAATGTTTTTGCCATGACGTCGGACAAGAGCGGCTATATCTACGTCATGCCGGCTCAAGGGAGTCTCGGGCTATTCCAACCAAGCGATAGTGGACTTACCAGCGGCACATACAAAACGCAACCGCCATTTCAGCTAAGCCGACTACCTACATCTACCGATCAAACCTGTGAGATAATCGACTCAAGTGGGAATATAACTCAGAATTGCGACGAAGTACACGAGCTTGCTTTCAACCAGGACACCCTTTTCGTATGGCCCGTAGGGGAACAGGTTGAATCCTTCGCCGGGGGGCTTTCCAACAGCAATAAGACCTATTCGTTCAATACTACAGGGATAGATCCATGCTCTCAAACGCCGAATCCATGCACCTGTTCAGGCACAAACTGCACGCCGAAAGCTCCGAAATCGACCGCGGGATCTTCAGGCGGCGGTTTTGCGATCGCCGCCGACAATTCCATCAGCCAAGCCACGTTGTGGGGGGCCGTGCCGCAGTCCAATTTTTCGACATCGAACCTCAGCTTTAATTGGGGACAGCTCTTCGCCTACACCGTGAACTCCGACGCGAGCCTCACTTGGATCTGGGATAGCGTCAATGGCCACAACTGTTCGATTCCTGCGGCTACGGGGTGGTTCGTACCCTCCTTCACAGAACCGACTCTAGCCGATAACCAACACCCGTCTACTCCAGCTGGCGCAGTGTACGTCCCGACATCGTGTGTCACTACCAACACCGATGGCACAAAATATAAAGCCTGCGGTGACGTGCCGACGGGTAGCGTTGCGAGCGGTGTTTTAGTGTTTACGAGTTGTTCGTGACGGCAAGGTATGCCATGCCCGGTAAACTCCTCTCGATTGCATCATTCCTAGCCTTGGCGTGTGCTTCGCAAAGCACAGGAGGCCAAGCGCCAGTCTACAAATTGCTCTATTCGCCAACATCCGGTGCGGTTCCTGGGGGCAACCCGAACGTGATATTCGAGGTCGAGCCGGGTTTGTTTGACGTGTTAAGCCTTCGGGGGGTTGATACATTTGGCCCTTCGATCTTTAGCATTACGGGTACCGGAACGTTTAAGGTGATCTACTCGTTCCAGCCGACGTCCGCGCTTATGTCCACGTTCGTCCAAGCCACCAATGGCGAGGTCTATGCCCCCGCCTTCATCGCGCCCAACAATTTTTATTTCTCCCTTACTCCGTCTGGGCAAAATGTCCAGCGGTATCCGTTTCCAGGCCAGTGGGGAACCGCCTGGCAAACGCTCGTAGTGCCGCCGAATGAACTTTACGACATTGTTGGCGCTGCGACCGGCGGTTCATCGACTTATGGCTTTGCCCAGATCGACGAAGCTGGCAAGATTACGATCCTCCATCAGTTCTCTGGAAACGACGGGGTTCCAATCGGTAACAACATTACGTACGGGGCAGATGGCAACATCTACGGCGTCGGCAGCCAGACTATCGGCGTTAGCCCTGGCTTCATTTTTCGCTTCACACCGACCGGAGCCTACTCACAACTCCTAAGTTTCCCCTCGTTTCCCGATGTCGCAACGCTTGCCCTGATTTCTGCGTCTGACGGCAACCTTTACGGCATCTTCGGAGGAGGAGGGGCCAACCACACGGGAGAAATCTATCAGGCCACGCTCTCCGGGCAGTTGCAAACCGTGGCTAGTTTCCCTGCCACTGGTATGACTAAGCCGCTGTCGCTGATGCAGGCCGCTGACGGCAACATTTACGGTAGCACCAACTCGAATTTCATTTTCCGCTATAATCTGACGACCCATCAGCTTAGTCCTGTGTACCGCTTGGACCCGTATGGGTCGCAGGGCCATTGCGCCTGCCAACTCATCGAGGGGATGGATGGCAAACTTTACGGTGTCACTCCGGTCGGCGGCAACTACCCTGGCATCGGGGCGGTATTCAGTCTGAATATCGGGCTCCCCAAGCCGAAGCCGTTCATCTCCGGCCTGTACCCGTCCTCTGGGTCGGTAGGCGAGAGGGTGATCTTGTGGGGGAATTATCTGCTGGGCGCCAGCTCGGTCGCCTTCAACGGCGTCCCCGCTGCGAGTGTACTGACCACGTCAGGTCAATCCGTTCTGGTTACTGTTCCGTCAGGGGCCGCTACCGGGCCAGTAAGTATAACCACCGCGAACGGCTCGTTTACAACCACGGAGAACTTCACAGTCCAATAGCATTTGTGCCTACAAGAGTGGAGGGAAGCATGACTTGGACAACGCCTTACTTCGAGGAAATCTCAGTCAATTGTGAAATCAACTCCTACGCTCCGGCTGCAATATACGCCCGTGTGCGTTGGGAGTGCTCGTCTCATCGAGTTCCTGAGCCGGTGGAACGGATCGTCCGACGTGCAGGCGAGTGTTATTCGCTCTTCTGTGCATAACTTCCCCATCGACAACCGATCCTTTCTATGTTAAGCGCCCCTTGACGGCTCTTGGTGACGGCGTATCATAAAGGACGTTATGATACGGCAATCCACGGAGGGGGAGGAGGTCAAAAATCGGCGCAAAAAGGTCGCGGAGCGGCGGGTAATGAGTTGCGAAAGGAAGGGTCAGGCGACTGACACCGGCTTTGAGGAGATCGATCCGGCGGAGTTCTTCGACCCTGAGGAGTTCGGCGTCGGCCGGCGGGATACTCAAAAGCCATGACGAGAGATCTCGTCCCCATCCCACGGCGCGAACTCGGCCGGGCGGGGTTCGAAGGCCTGCCAGCGATCATCGGGCGCGGCGGCGAATCGGCTGCCTGGCGCTTCGTCGAGTTCTTCACCGCGAGCATAAGGAACCGGAACACGCGAGCTGCCTACGCCCAGGCCGTCACCCAATTTTTCGCGTGGTGCGAGAAGCACCGCGTCCATGCGCTTGAGGATATCAAACCGGTGGTGGTCGCCGCGTACATCGAGAACCACCCTGGCGCGGCGCCGACCGTGAAGCAACACCTGGCCGCGATCCGAATGCTGTTCGATTACCTCGTGACCGGGCAGGTGGTTGCCGTAAACCCGGCACACGCGGTCCGTGGTCCGAAGTATGTCGTGAAGCGCGGCAAGACGCCGGTACTCACGGCTGACCAGGCGCGGACGCTGATCGATAGCATAAAGACAGATTCGGTCGTCGGCCGGCGGGACCGGGCGATCATCGGCCTCATGTGCTACACCTTTGCGCGCGTCTCGGCCATGGTCAACATGCGCGTTGATGATTATTACGAGAATGGCAAGCGCTCGTGGGTGCGGCTCCATGAGAAGGGCGGCAAGCGGCACGAGGTCCCCTGCCACCACAATGCGGAGGCGTACCTCGATGCGTATCTGGATGCCGCGGGGATTCGGGAAGAGAAGAAATCGCCGCTCTTTCGGAGCGTCGATGCAAAGCGGCAGCTTACAATGAACCCCATGGCGCGCACGGACGTGCTGCGCATGGTGAAACGCCGGGCGATGGAAGCCGGACTCCCCTCCTCCACGTGCTGCCACACGTTCCGTGCAACGGGGATCACTGCGTACCTGGAGAATGGGGGGACCATCGAAAACGCACAATTGATCGCGGCGCATGAATCGCCGCGGACAACGAAGCTCTACGACAGGACCGGCGATGAGATTACGCTCGACGAGGTGGAACGGATTGCGATTTGAAAGAGCTCGCGATTTCGGTTATGCTCGTGCGCCCGTGCTGACGGGCGCGACTACTTACATCGTCGTTGTTGGTATCTTAGGCTTGTTCTTGCTGCCGGGAGGCCGGCCGCGTCGCTTTGTAGCTATCGTGGACAGCCAAGCGGGTGGCCGTGGCTGTGGGCCAGGCGCTCCATGGTCAAGATAGCCTGTTCAAGTTGTTCGCGTTCCTGCCGCAATTCCGCGAGGATTCTGCTCACGTCCATCGTTTCTCCACGACGCAGCCGCCGGTGCTTGTCGTTTCGAGTATATGTAATTCGCGGTCCGATCTCAAGTAACGCTCGTACGCGCGCGGGTACCGCCGGGGATTGACGATTTAGAGTCCGTGGTCTCGGAGACTTTTCTGAAGATCTCTGAGGGCGCCTTCGGGGAGGATGGTTGCGTCAGCCGACAGTGAGGCAGGGTGGACACCCAAATTGATATTGAGGAGAATTTTGAACGCCGCTTGGCGCTGCTTCGCGTTCAAGTCCTGCCGGTCCCGGTATGTGATATAGCACTGCGCGAGGCGCTCCCACCATACAACCTCCTGTTCGGGATGGAGGTCACGCCGGAAGTCGTCCAACCAATCGGCCAGGGAAGAGGGATACACTTCATCAAGCGCCAAGTGGAGATTCTTGATCCTGGCAACTAGATCCGGCGAAAGTTCAGCATGGCGTATCGGACCCGGTTCCAGCTCGTCGAGAGAAATATTGGAATGGCTCATGTTGGTCGATGGTCTAGAACAATGAATCGCAGAGTTGGCGCTGTTACGCGCCCCGGCGGGCTGGCTTGATTCCGAGCTTTTCTTCAACAACATTCACACGATTCCGGAGCTCACCAATTTGCCCGGCATACGCCGACTTTGCGAGCTCATCGCCGATGGTACGTGCAAGATCGGCCTTCGAAACCATCGCATCGGTGATCTGTTTTACGTCATCGCGGAGATCGCGGACATTCTTATCCAGTGTCTTGATATCACGTTGCATTGGCCAGAGATCCGCTTTCGTCACCATCTCCTCGCGAATAGCTTGGAGACCACCCTTCGTGGCCATGCGTGCGATGTCTCTCTGTATCACGGCTGCGAAGTCGTCGAGTGTCATCGGCTTCTTTTTTATCTTTGGCTTTGCCATGGTGTTAATCATACTGGTGAGCGCGCTGTCGTCAAGGGATGCACAACTGCTCTTGGTAGTCTGACTTGCGCATGGTGACGAACTGGCGGGGAGCGGTCAATGGCTCGTACGAATGAAATTGGCTATGGCCGCGAATTCGCCTCTCGAAACCTGTTCGTTTGTGAGCCTGAGAATTTTAATGCCTCGAACGCGCTCGAACCAAGCGTCCATGCGCCGGTCGCGGGCAGGATCTTGATGACTCGGGCCATCGATCTCAATCGCAAGTTTGTGCTCTGGTAGGTAGAAGTCCACGATTCGGTAGTATGGCGCGTAGAAACCTTGTTGGAAACGATAGGGCACCCCGAGCGAAGCGAGGAAATCTTGAAACACGAGTTCCGCCTCGGTGGCCGCCTTGCGGAGACGGGCAACATTGATCGCGTGCCGCTTCTTGAGGGGAAGCTGACAGAAATACTCCACGCCCGGATTCTCGCATGGATCTGATCCGAGAGTCCAGGAGAAAAGAAGCGAAGTTCTTATACCGAGGATACGCCGCGCAGTGAGACGTTTAATGCGCGGCGTCAGCAATCTTGTCGGCATTTTATTTCGCGTGTTACACAAACGATGACCGTCTTCACATGAAGGGCGCAGTCCGACCTGGAGAAGAAAAGGCCGACGCGGCGTGGCCGGTCGGCTGGAATAATCGGACAGGGGTATACTGATCGAAGTAGCGGCACATCAGGTTGAAGCTACGCCCGTGGTTTCAAGGAATCCAGCGAGCTTGCCCGTCGCCTTGTACTGCGGTATCGGGTCAAGCTCCTTGAACGCGGACGTGAAAGCGTTTGAGAGGGACCACATCGTACGCGGCCGGAACTCATCGTGCTGCGGATCGAAATACATTTCGTGTACCTTGCGGTCCAGGTGTCGCGGGACTTCAAGCTCCGCTTCCACGAATGCCCGGTAAATGATGAGCTTGGCCGCGACATCTGAAAGCTGGGAATCCTTCCACCGCTCCACGGCTTCCACCATCGGCTTGAAATTCCGCTGCATGTCGTCGATGCCGCCGGAGAGCGCCCGGTTGAGATTGAAGTTCTTGGTATGCTTCGCGAGCACCGGCTGGAAGTCGCCATGGAAGGCCATGTTGTCACAGACGAAGACGCGGTATCCCACGGTGAGCGCGAGCCGCATGGTTTTGTCGTGCGAGTTCCGGAGCCCCAGGGCGAACCTGGCGCCGGTGAAGCCGTGTTCCATCTCGATCAGGCCGAAGCACTTGTTGCCGTCCTCGGAGACGGCGAATTCCATCTTGTGTATCCCGATGTGGCGGAAGCCCAGAGTTTCCACCAGGGCGTCCACCACCTCGTGGTGCGGGATGGGCCTGTGCGTTGCGGTTCCGGGCGGCGTTGCGACAAGCGCCAACTGCTCCCGCGTGATGAGCGTCGTATCCACGTGCGCCATGAGCGTCGATTCCATTCGTAGTTCTCCTCTGCTTAGAAATTGAGATGGCTCTGCCGGTCGGTAGAGCGCCTTTCGAAAAAGCTGTTGTGAAGTGTAAAGGCAGACCGCTACGAGGTCAAGGGCAGCGGCTTGGCTCGCGGGGCGTACTTTAGGGCGGAAGGCGACAAAGGCACAGACTTGGCGTTTACCTGGACAGACAAACCATCGCAGTATAGACTTAACGGTATGAAGACGCTAGGACTTGCGATTGTACTTATCCTGGTCATTGCTGCCGGATTAGTGGTGGTGCGATGGCTTAATCGTGCGCAGGGTCCTCTTATCGCGAGCCTTTCGCCGTCCTTCGGCCCTATTGGTACGACCGTCACAATTACTGGTTCGGGATTTGTACCAACAGGCAATGTGATTGAATTTTCCGGTAATGCAGTGGGGGATTCTGTCGATTCGTCAAACGGCACGACGATCACGTTTATGATTCCTAACTCCCTTTATTTGCTTTGTTCTATAATGGGTCGGTGCCCTGGCCCTATAATCCCCATTCGGACGCAAACATATAATGTTGCCGTAGACTCGAATTCCCAGTTGAGTAATTCGGTGCCGTTTACAGTGACAGCCGGAGGGCCCTCGCTTTTTTGATTTCACAACGCGGCCAGACGGCGGAAGCTGGCTCTGGAATGTTTCTCGCGGGTTTCCGCGCCGCCGACAGGGTAGCTCTTACTGTTGTAGGGGAGAAAATAGAGCGGCGAGAGGAGGGGGATATGGAAAAATGTGCGAGAAGGAGGCATTTCGCCAGTTGTCGCATGTACGGGAGAAGGCTGGGACGGTGGTTCAAAACGGGCCGGTTGGCGGGTAAGGACTTAAAAAAGCCTAATCAACCAGTCTGAGCGAGCGGTCGGCTGTTATACTAGGTGGAACCCAGGATGCCAAAATGGAAATCCTGGTTAAGGATTCTTCGATGCGGACGAAAACTCGAAGGCTTGTGACCGTTGCAGTAAGGAGCTCGTTTTTGGTGCTCATCGCATCCGCTACGGCGCGCGCTCAGGTGCTGGCTGGGCCGAGCCGCCCAGCGGGCGTACCGGAAGGATATGTGATCACTCCGTCCGGCTATTTCCATCCATCCTGTGTCCGGCAGATGGCGGAAGGAGAGGCTCTGTTGGAAGATGGGCGTGTCCTCCAACATGCCGATGGAACTCTCGAGAACATCCCTTCCTGCGACTACCCGCGTTACACGGCACACGGAGAAATTGGGGGCGAGGGTCCGTTGACGAACTACATTGAATGGGCACAGGCCACGACGAGCACCTCATATGGCGGGCTTACCGCAACGTGGGTGGTTCCGCCAGCGCCGGCTTCCAATGATGGCCAGACGGTGTATTTCTTTCCGGGGCTCGACGACATCAATGACACTGTGACCATTCTTCAGCCTGTGTTGGGGTGGAATAGCTTTCTTCTTCCCGGAGCATGGAGTATTGCTAGCTGGAACTGCTGTGTGCCCTCGACTAGCACTAACTGGCACAGTCCGGCTGTTAGCGTCAGCCCAGGCGATGAAATCAAGGGCATTATTTGGGACACTTGCGGCGCGGGAACGGTATCCTGTCCGACGTGGAAAGTGATAACTGAGGATGTGTCCACGGGGCGCAGCACGACGCTGAGCGATACTCCCAGTGAAGGGCAGACGTTCAACTGGGCGTTCGCCGGCGCGCTGGAGGTCTCTATTAACCTTATCCAGTGCAGCGATTATCCCCCGAATGGCGCGCTCACTTTTTCAGATGTAGCACTGTATGACTACAACTTCGACCGGGTCTCCAATCCGGGTTGGTCATTCACGAATAAGGCCTCGGGCCTCGCGCCGCAATGCGGCTACGGTGGCCAAGTCGCGCCGACGCAAGCGACGCTCGACTACTCGTCTTTCATCACGCTGGCCAGCTTCAATTTTACGGACGGCGCGGTGCCCTACGCGGGCCTTATACAGGCCACCAATGGGAACCTCTACGGGACAACGCAGATCGGTGGCGCCGGCGGTGAAGGGACGATCTTCCAGATCACTCCGAGCGGCACACTGACGACCCTCTATAGCTTCTGCTCCCAAAGCAACTGCGCCGACGGCGAGGTGCCCTACGCGGGCCTTATACAGGCCACCAAAGGGGACCTCTACGGGACAACGACCGTGGGCGGCACCCACGACGAAGGGACAGTCTTCAAAATCACCCCTGCCGGCACACTGACGACCCTCTATAGCTTCTGCTCCCAAAGCGAATGCGCCGACGGCGCGGAACCCTACGCGGGGCTCGTCCAGGCTTCTAATGGGAACCTATACGGGACAACGCTCTATGGCGGAACCGGGGCGAACTGCTATTTTGGTGCGGAAGGCTGTGGCACAGTCTTCAGCATCACCCCTGGCGGCACGCTCACGACTCTATACAGCTTCTGCACCAAACGCAACTGCGCCGACGGGGCGCTGCCCTACGCAGGGCTAATCCAGGGCACCGACGGGAGTTTGTATGGGACGGCGTCTGCGGGCGGGTACGAGGGTCAAGGGACGTTCTTCAAAATCACCCCCACTGGCACGCTGACCACGCTATACGAGTTCTGCGGTCTGGGCTGCCCGAACGAACCTGAGGGGGCGCTGGTTCAGGCCGCCAGTGGGGAGTTCTACGGGACAACGTTCAATGGGGGAAGCGGGAGCAATGGGACGGTCTTCAGTATCACCCCAGGCGGTAAGCTGACGACGCTGTACAGCTTCTGCACGCAGAGCAACTGCACGGACGGCGCGCTGCCCTACGCAGGGCTAGTCCTGGGCACCGACGGAAATTTCTATGGGACAACGGTGTTTGGCGGGGCCAACGGCTACGGGACGATCTTCCAGATCACTCCGAGCGGCACACTGACGACGCTCTATAGCTTCTGCGCTCAAAGCAACTGCACGGACGGCTCTAACTCTGAGGGCGGCCTGGTTCAGGGCACCAGCGGGGACCTCTACGGGACAACGTGCTGCGGGGCCGACGGCTGGGGCACGGTTTTTAGGCTATACGTGGGCTTGGGGCCGTTTGTGGAAACACTGCCTACCTCCGGTAAGGTGGGAGGTGCCGTCAAGATTCTGGGGACCAATCTGACTGGAGCCACCAGCGTCAGCTTTAACGGCACGGCGGCGGCGTTCACCGTTGTTTCAGCTTCCGAAATCACCACCGCCGTGCCGGCCGGCGCGACCACCGGCGCAGTTCAGGTGGTGACACCCAGTGGCACACTTTCAAGCAACGTGCCCTTCCGGGTGCAATAAGAACTGGCTCCTCATGCCATCGCTGGGAGACCACCAAGAAGGCGATCATCGGGCATGAGCCGCAAGCGGTATTTCGAACTTCTGAAGGCGTAACGCCGGGCCGAACCCTCAACCGTGCGTCGGCCGCGAATTATGCCGTGTTGTGAGATAGCTTTGGCCGGATTACACTAAAAGCGAAAACCTCAATCGGTGGGATCGGACTCAAGCGCAGCCACGACTTCGGCGCATGCGCCGATTCGTGTTAAGCGCTGCCGTGGGACTAGTTATTTTCCTGCAACTAGTTCGCCCGGCGGCAATCGCCGCCGGGGCAAGGAACCGTAGTTCCCCAGTTTTCGCGCATGGTGGCCCGGAGGCGGTCAGCCGGAGCCGTGGCCTGCCGATAGGCGGCGCCGCGGTGCGATAGCGCAGGCTGCCCCCAGTTTGCTCGTCCGGCCTGATAAGGATGGCGAGCCTACGATAGTAGTCGACGGTAGGCGAAAACTGGGGGCAGCCTGCGGTAAGCAGGCCACCATGCGCGCACCAGTTCTGCGCGATAAGCGCAACAAGTACGGGCCTTCCGGCCCGCCGCGTAGTTTCTGGAGGGTATGGGGACGACTCTAGACCCTACCCCATACCCCGCCCTATACCCTAAACCACGCCTGATAGGGCGGTTGGTCGGCGCGTGGCTGGCTCAGCCAAGGCGTGATTCGGGAGAGTCGGGATCTAGCTCGGGCGGCGGAGGATACATAACCAGCAGGGCGGCCGGATCGGCGATTGCCGGAAGTATTGCCGCTTCGGCGGGAGGCTCGATTGCCGGGCTCCCCTCCTCCACGGGTGCGGGTGCACTCACTCCGGCGGTCTGGCCGGTTTGGTCAAGCGATGGTTCATTGGGTGCCGGAGTTCGCGGTTCCTGGTCCGCCGGTAGGCCAGTCGCTTCCGTGGCTGGTTCCACCATGACGCCGACCCCCTGCCGGCGCCTGGCGGCAAACTCCTCAATGGTCATGAACGGCGCGCGTCTTGCAAGTTCGCGCCTCACCTCGTGCTTCGCCACGGATTCGATGACCCAGGGGCTCTGGTGCTTCTCCTTCGCCTCCTGCAACTTCGCCTCCTGGATAGCGGCCACTTCCGCCGGGTCAACCGTCTCGATGTAGCGGTCGATCTCTGCATTGCGATAGTCGTCATAGTCGAATTCGACTTCCTGTTGTGCTTGGCGCTCGTCATCGCGGCGGCGTTCGGCTTCCTCCCGCGCTTTGCGCTGGGAGTTCGTTTCGAATCCGATGGGGATAGGAGTGTTCTCTTCGACAAGGTGTATGTAAAATCCTGCCGGGTTCGTGTACTTGCCGGGGTCTTTCGCGATGTGGTGGTCGCCGAGCTCCAGTTGGGCTACGACAGCTTGGCCTGGCTTCAGATTTGCGAGTAGAGCGTGGGCTTTCTTCTCGGTGATCCCGCGCCGCGAGAATTCCGCAATGAGCTGTGGATCAAAAGTTGGCGGCGCCGGTTGTTCAACGCGCCGTTGCGTCGGTATGGTTCGACGACGCTTTGATGGCTGATCCCCTCTCGCACTCGAATCTGCATCGATCATCTTGCGAGCTTTGCGACCGCCATGTGCCAAGGCGAACTCGGCATGCGCCTTCGGACCCGGTGTAAGAAACATGATCCAGTCGGGTTGATTCTGCGCATCAATCGTCGGTTCGTATTTCACGCCGGTGATGTAGCCCGATGCTTTGTGCGGACGAAGGACCTTCGCCATTTGGTCTTGAACGGGCTGGCGCTCGAAGTGCCGGAGCTGTGCTGAAAAAGTGCAGTACTCGGAGTACGTGATCTTCGCCCGAGGGTAATTATTTTTCAGTGCCGCAAATATCTTGCGGCTGATGATCTCGTAGAAACGTTGCGCCGCCGGCGGAAGCTGTTTCATGTATGCACGGTCAAGTGGACGGACTGGAGCGCTGTTGAGCACTTCCCAAAACGGATCGTTGAACGCGATATACACCGCATCGGCTTTTCGGCCATCGGGAAGCTTCTCGCCAGTGAAGATGACACCATACCGAGTGATGCCCGCTTCGACGTGACGCTCCGTACCATCGTTCGCCTTGTAATTAAATTTTGCGTTTATAAATGCACTGGCATTCTGGAGGAACGCCTTTCTGAGGTCTTTGGCATTTTGCCCCGCGTGCGTGGCGAGGTTAAGCTCAGCACAGATCTCGTTCAAACTGCCGATACGGAGGAGTCTTGGTAGTGGACGGCCCGCTTCTTCAATACGTTGATTGACAATGATGGTGTCTAATTTATACGCGAGTTGTCGCGCTTGGCCGTACCGATCGCTATAAGAAACTTCCCATTTCAGCTCAACCTCGCCGGTTGGCGTAGTTTTAGTGATTTGAATATTAACTCTCCCCTGCTTTGCTAGGTTATGCACGGGAAGCCGCGAGAGTACAGTCTCAGTGCGGATGATATCAAGGCTTGCTGCTTCCGCTGCCGCGATTGAGATTTGCTGATGGCTATCTTTTAGGTTTTGGTCATTCTCCTCCATTTCTATTTATGAAAACCTTCCAACATCAACACATGAATGGTTGATGTTGTTATATTAAGTCTATACAGAGTTAAATACTTACACAAGTTTTAATACCAAAGATATAAAGCCTAGAAGCCATTTCTGTAGCGTCAAACTTCACCATTCGTAGAGCCAATCTTCACTAGCCGTAGCGTCAAACTTCACCATTCGTAGAGCCAAAGTGCACTGATTGTAGAGCCAATCTTCACTAGCCGTAGCGTCAAACTTCACTTGAAGGTTGACGCTACACGAGCAACGATATGTGACGCTGACGAGGCGAACGAATGCCGTGTAAGTTGACAGCGCAGGGGAGTCGGAATAGGGTTTATCCAGTACCAAAACCAACATCTTCAGGAGAACAAAATCATGGACTGGGTATCCTTCGACGAGATCAAAAGAACGGTCACACTCGCGATGGTGATCGAGCGGTATGGATGGCAGCTTCGGAAAGGGGGAGTGGAAATTCTCCGGGGCAAGTGTCCGCTGCCAAGCCACAGTTCGCAGGAGAGCAAGGAGAGTTTCATTGCAACGCTCAACAAAGGCACGGGCGGTGCCTGGTCGTGTCATTCAAATTCGTGCGCGGCTGCCCGCGGTGGTCGCCGCGGTGGCAACGTGCTCGACCTTGTTGCCGCCGTCGAAAATTGTTCCGTGCGTGATGCCGCGATTAAGCTGCAAACCTGGTTTCTTGTGCCGGCTGCGGGAATGTCCCGCGATCCGGCAGGCAAGGAACCTCGCGCGGAGAAATCCGTGGGCAAGGAAACGGCAGAGGAACTGGTTTCAAGAAAAAATGATTTGGTAGGGGAGAGCGAAACAAATCTACCGCTCTCGTTCGTGCTGCAACACATCGACCACGCCCACCCCTATCTCAAAGAAAGGGGGATCACCGAAGAGACCGCAAAGAAATTCGGCGGCGGTGTTTTTCCGGGAAAAGGCGGCATGCATGGGAGATGCGTCTTCCCCATCCATAACGCGAAAGGGGAACTCGTCGCCTATGCCGGCCGATCAATCGACGGGACGGAACCGCGCTACAAATTCCCGGCAGGTTTCCATAGAAGCCAGGAACTCTTCAATCTGCACCGGGTGGCAGGAGATCTGTCCGTGGTTCTCGTCGAGGGGTTCTTCGACTGTATGAAGGTCAGCCAGGCCGGCTATCCCTGTGTGGCGCTCATGGGTTCGACCATGTCGCCGACGCAAGAGCGGCTTCTGGCGGAAAGATTCAGCGACATCGTCGTGATGCTCGACGGCGATGAAGCTGGCAGGGTTGCAACACAAATAATCTCGGATCGCCTCCGGCGGGCAGTCTTCAGAGTGGAGCCGGTCGACCTCCCGGACGGCGTGCAACCGGATCAGCTCTCGAATGAGGAAGTTTCCACGGTGCTGAAAAATATTGTGTTGATTTAAGAAAGGAGGTTTGTTCCGACATGTGGTGGTTATTCTGGATAGTTATGGGAGTGTTTGCGCTGTTGATGCTGGCAGAGTGGTTGACCACGCGAGAGCCCAGGGATACCGAAGGCAAAACATCTCGCGATTCAAATCATAAATCCTAGCCAGGCCGATGAAGGTCGCTGCGGATCAGTGACCACCCATTTGTGGGTGGTCTTTTTCATGCGGCCGGTGGAACATCGATGGGGGAGCCTCCTTCTTTTGGCGGGCCTGCGTGATTGTAAGACCTGATCTTCCGTTGAATTCGGTTGTCTTTGTATCGCACAACGAAATGCGCAATCGTGAGACCAAGGAACGTGAGCGACAGCCACACTGCAATAAGGCAGTCGAGGACATAGAACGCATTAGGGGCCGTTCTTGACTCATAGGAGAAGCGTGAAAAACTGTCGCAGATGATGCGTCCGCAGACAGCCAAAATCAGAGCAAACAAAAACGGTGAGACAAGCATAATTGTGTTGGAGGTTTCTTCGAGCCGTTCTGCTTTCTCATCCGCGTATTCGCTCTCCGGTGAAAGATTCCAAAGCTGACCGTGCTGGATCTTATATCGCAGGTCAATTGCGTTGAGATTGACTTGCCGGAGGTATAGTGCCAACGCGGCAATCAGGGACAGGATGACGAATTGCGGAGGGCCGCTCAACAGCGGTTCGCCCTTTGGCATGGTCGTAGGCATCATCCAAAATGTGGATGCGGTCGCAACTGCGACAATTGTGCCGACCAGAAGGAATCGCCTCCATGTACGAGTGGGCTTCGTCGCGCGATTCGTGGATCTTCCGCGGAGTAGTGCGAGGATTCGGGCAACTAAAGGACTCAAAAGAGAGAGGGTCATGGCGGTAGAGCTCGCTAGGGAAAGCCAAAACAGGTATTTGAGCGACCAGTGTTCGGATGCCCCGAGAGCGGTATAGCTGACGAGCAATCGCCAGAGGTTCTGCGCTGAGTGGTTTTCAGCGTTATTTTCCATAGAAAGTGTGGCACATACAGCTCTCGCCTATGCTAGCAAAAACTGACGCTGGAGCACGAACGGGTCTGACGGGTGCTGTGGTATTCTATCGCATTACTTGATTTGCGAGTTCGTGAGGTCGGAGCAGGAACCGCGCGATTTCGGCTTCAACCACCGAGCGCGGCCTCGTGTACCGCTCATTGCTGGTGCGCTCGACGCGGCTCCGCCATTCGGCATTCTGCGTCTTCCCGAACGGAGGATAGGTAGCGACTCTTACCGGCTCCATAGGCCAGCAACCCGTATCGTCGCATTTGAGGGTGCGGACGTACGCCTTATAGTCGGCAAGATCCTGGATGACGGCTCCGGGAAATACCATTGTGAACTCGTCCCTCAGCCGCTCGGCGTCCGTGCTCGACACGCGGAACGCGATGAGGTTCGCGGCATTCGTGAAAATCGCGGCGGCCGTCTCGCGGGATATTGCCTCCAACTGCTGCAAGCACACCGCCAGGTACAGCCTAAATTTCCTGTTCTCTGCCAGTATGGATTCGAAGTCCCCGATGAAGTTGTGCGCTTCCTCGGCAAACAGAAAGTGATCTACGCGAGCTGATTCCGGAATGTCGCTGCGCGAAAGAGCTGCGAGCTTTTCCTGCATCACGATGACGGAACCCAAGAGCGTGGAATTGTCGGCGCCGATTTCTCCTTTCGACAAGTCGCACAAAATGATCTTCCGGCTGTCCAACGCCTCGCGGAAATCAAAGCTCGACCGGGTCTGGCCGATCACGGCGCGGAGGAGGGGATCGGTGAGGAAGGTCCGGCACTTGTTCAGGACCGGCGATATCGCTTCTTCCCGAAACCGGTTATCCCACTTGTCGTACGTGTTATGGAAAAAATCGAGAACTGCCGGGTTGCGGACTTCTTTGAGCACCTCGGATCGGTAGCTCTTGTTCGTGAGGAGCTTCGGCAGAGCGAGGATGGAAAGCGGACGTGGTTGTTCGATGAGCGCATGGAGACCGTTCCTGAGGATGTCCTCCATGCGCGGACCGAAGGAATCCGCCCAAAGCTTTTTGAAAATGCTGATGACGTTCGAGACGACCAGGCCGCGCTGTCCTTCACGGCGGCAGTTGAGCAGATTGAGCGAAAATGCTCGGGTGCGGTCCTTGGGATTGAAATAGATAACGTCGTTCGTCCGGTGCCGCGGGATATGGTTCTCCAAAATATCTTCTACCAACTGCCCGTGCGGATCGACAACGGTGACACCGTGGCCGGCAAGGATGTCCTCGGCGAGCATGTTCCTCATGAGCGAACTCTTTCCCGCGCCGCTCGCTCCGAAGAGAGCAAGATGGCGGCGTCGGGCAGCCGGCACGATGTGCACCGGCGTACCGAAGCGGTAGGGATCTTCGCTGCTGCCGATAAGGACGGGATCAAACGTCATAGGAAAGGGATTTTGAAATTATAAAGGACAGTGGTGAAGAGCGTCGAGAGCTGCCCCTAAATTCCCCGTGACGATTACGCCACGGGGAGAGGGGACCGCTCATCCAACAGACGCGCCACTGAAGAAAATCACGCGCCTGCTACGGCCAGGCGTTCTTCAGACGGCCAGGCCAATGCAAACCATCGAATCAAGTGCGCCGCCGAGCGGATAGCGGTGCGGTTCCTTGCCAAGATGCACCGCGCGAGCCCAGTTGATTCGCGCTTGGAGAGCGGTTCTTCGCCGCCAGAGGCCGCAGGATGAGCGGTTCTGAGTGTTATAGCAGAGGCATACTCGGGAAGCAAGCGGCGAGAAACTAAACACGTTGTTGCTTGACAGACAGTTCTATCTCGCCTACACTTTTCGGCGGTACCAGTACCAGAAAGGAGTAGACAGAATTGACGAGATATCTTCGATCCGTTCTCTGGCCGGCGGTGTTTTGGGGTTTAGCTGCGGGCGGGACATCCCTTGCGGCCGGAGCTCTCTATGAAGGTTCACTCCCAGCGGCCTTACTGCTCCACGTGTATAAGTGCTCCGCCTGTCTGGCCGCACTGATATTCTTCTTCGTCTGTGTCGTCTTGACGATAAAGCGTATGCGTCGCCACCAACTCTGAAAAAGGGCCTACTGCTGAGCAGTCAACACTGCTCAGCCTTTTTTTCCTCGCCAGCATCAGCGAAACGTGATGTCGATGTATATCCTAAATACGAGGTCAATGGCGGGGAACAGGAAAAAGAGTGGATACGTCCATCGTGACGTGTGCCTGATCGGCAGATCCGTGATGCCGGACTCACGGCTTGCAATCAACTGTTCTTTGTAATGACGGTACTGGGCAGCCGCCCGAGCAGAGAGCCGTGAGAAGATCGTGGCCAATACCAAGAGAAAGAGCGTTCCCAAAATCCAGCGGCCCATTGGCAATTGTGATCCCTTGGGGAGCCGGCCGGCTTCAATGTCAGATGTAAGTATCTCTCGCCGGACAAAGAAGAGCGCGGTTTGGAAGCTCACCATCACCGTGAGGCCCCACTGTAGGACGGTGTGCAAGGACGTTGTCGCCGTGCGAACTTCCTCAGATAGTAATTCTTCTTTGGATTTTCGAGATGCAGTAGGCACCACAGTCTGCACCTGCGGAACCGGCTTGGCTAGAAGGCTCGCCATATATTTGGACTTCCCTCCTTTATTAAGGTATCACACTTATTGTCGTTTGTACGGAGAAAACATCACTTTATTAAGATATCGCCACATTCCATTTCACTTATCATGAAGTGTAACCGTTGGCCAAATAGTTCACTTCTTATGATGTGAACTGCCGAGAGTTAGACTTGGTTATGTGGGAGTCCACTTGTGATGAAGTGGACCCCAGTATGGAGGAACAAGGGACGTAGCCAGTGTATTTTACTCTTGTGGTTTGTCCTTCGGCCGGGATAGCTCCTAACGTCCGGTTCCCCTTTCCTGATCGTTCACTGGCATGGAGGGCACTGCGGCAGTTCCCCGTTTTCGCTTCGCCCGAAATACCCATTACCCAACCGAACATCCCATGCTATACTTCACTTCACGTGAAGTGAATGACCGTGGGGAACAGAGGAGAAGAACATTGGATTTCAAAGGGTTGGAGGCGGCGGATATCGTTCGGTTAAAGTTCTTTTTGGCGCGGCAGAGCGAAGGGATGCACGTTCGGCATCGTCAGGCGAGCGCTGGAAAAACGTTGCCAGAACAACAGGCGGCCATTCTCGCGTGCCTCGCCTGGATGGAGGACTATGCAGGTGGTCAAATGAGCGGGCGTGAGATTTGCAAGTTGCTGCAGGTCTTAGACACCAGATTGAGCACAGTAATGAGCCAAATGGAAACGAAAGGTCTAGTTGTTGAAGCGGACAACTACTACCGGATTACAGCTGCGGGTGTGCAGCGTTTGAGCGAATTCGCCGACCGAGTGCTAGGGATTCCGAGCAAGGTTGAGGCGGAGCTGGACAAGAAAGAGGCATACAGGGATCTGATGGTGCTTTGTCAGCAACTTATCGATGATGATTTACGAAGCAAGTTTCAAGCGGCGAAAGAGCCTGATCGGCCACGACGGTCCAAGGTGTAGGCGCGGCCATTTCGCCGCATGCGTCCGGCTTGCCGCTCAGCAAGCGTGGTGAGTTCCCATGCGAACCGGAGTTCGCCGAGGCGGGGTGTTTTCTTCGCTGCGGTTGCAAGCTGGACGAGGGGCCACAACAGAGGAGCGGGAGCTACGCAAGGCGAAGTTGATTTCAAAAGGAAATAGGGAGTATGGGACAGCGTTCTTCGTCCCGGCAAAAACCTTCCCACCCGTTACAACGTATTGCGGAAAGGTCCAAAATCCGTATACTTACCTGCATGGCTTTTGAACGACTCATGCCCACAAAATCACGCATAACTACGCATAATGCGCACTTGCCGGAGAGCTTCCGGCCTCTCTTCTGGTCGTACCGTTTTGAAGATCTTGATCCCGAGAAAAACGAGAGGACGGTAATCGTGCAGCTCATGAACTATGGGACGCTTGCGCATTGGCGTTGGCTCGCCCGTGCCTATGGCGCGGCAGAGATTCGGCGGGCTCTGGAGTCCATGCCGGCGACGGAGATCAATCCGCGAACTCGCTCGCTTGCTTCGCTCCTCTTTTCCATTCACGACTGGAGCGATGCATACCGAGGCGCTTTCTAAAGAAGGATTGCAACTTCTCCCGGCACTTACCGCGTTCGGAGGGTTTTATGTGGCCGACGGGACGGCCTTAGCGCTCCAGATCGGCCACCGGCTGTCCGTTGATTTTGATCTGTTTTCACCGGACCCGATAGAGGGCACGCTTCTTGCCAGGGCGGAACGGGTCTTCGCCCCGGAGCCTCTTAGGCCACTCGTCGATAACGCCGACCAACTCACGTTTCTTGTACGGGGCGTGAAGGTAACTTTGCTTCACTATCCCTTTCCGCTTCTCGAACCGCTCGTTTCGCTCGACGGTCTTTCTGTGCTCGCGGTCCGGGAAATCGGGGCGACGAAAGCGTACACAATAGGGAGGCGGGGAACATACAAGGATTACGTGGATTTCTACTTCATCCTGGTGGAGGGTAAGGCCACGCTCGCGGAGATCATTGCCATGGCGGAACGAAAATTCGGCACGGCGTTCAACTCGCGGCTCTTCGCGGAGCAACTTCTATTCCTGGATGATGTCCGCGATTATCAGATCGACTATCTGAAGACACGGGTGACACCGGATGACCTCGTCGCTTTTTTCAGAAATCAGATACGAGACCTGCCGCTTGGCTGAACGATAGGAGCTCTTCATACAGTGCGGCGCGGGTGACGAGCCGATCCTTGATGTCGTATCGAAAACGGAAGCGCTGGATGCGGAGGCGGTACTGGCCGTCGCCAGGAGCCACGCCTTCGAGCTTTTTAATATTGTGCTCGCGGCTTCGGTTGTACGGGTCGTTCGCGAGGATGACAAGGGTATTGCGGTAGTGGTCGATAAGCTCGCGGTGATGTTTGGCAAGCTTCCGAAATTCGCGGTCAAAGGCAGCGGTGGTGTGGACCGAAAAAGGAGCCGGGATCATGAAGCGCGGTGTTTCGTTTTCTTGGCGTTGTCGGCCTTGGTGTGTTCGGCGAGGAGCATCGAGGCGGGGCGGGTGCGTCCGGCGCGGACATCCTGAGCGCTCTGCTTAAGGATGCGCTGGACCTTGGGGTCCCGGAGTTCGAGGTAGTCCTCAAGCTCGTCGGCGCCCATGATGCCCACGATGGGGATGCCATCCTTTTCCAGAATGAAATACTCACCATTCAGGCGGACACGCTTGACGACAGCACCAAGATTGATGCGGGCCTCGGTTATGGGTATGCGGTTAACCATGGTTGGTTTGGATTTCATTAATGTTCATCGACCTTAATCAAAGTATAGGGGTTCTGGCGAGGTTGTCAAGCGGCTGTGCTAGAAGGGTACATTGGTAACACCTGACGACGCGGATCACCGCGCGGGTTGGCGCTTCCTCGCTCGGCGGCTGGCCGTGATTTCTGCATCAATTTGGCGCATCGTGAGCTTTCCTGCCGGGGTTTTGGCAGCTTCGCCGCGGAGATCCTTAAGGGCGCGCCCAAATTCCCGCCGCGCCTCATCGGAGGTGTAACGTCTGTAGAGCTCGCGGATAAGCTCGCTCATAGTGCGATTTTCTTTTTTTGCCGTCCGTTTCATTTCTTTGAGTTGGTTCGGCGGTAGGGAGACGGACAGGGTTTTGTGGTTCTCATGAATCGTGCTAAGTATTATCTGCATTTTCAGTATAGCGGCGGGGGCTGGCTGTCAACCATTGGCCGCCGTCGGCTTCGGCACCAGCGCTGCGAGCGTGAGGTCTTCGAATGGGATGAAGAGGTATGCGTGCCGTGAGCCTCGGGGGATCAAGGAATACAGGTCGTTCCTCAGTTCATCAGCGCGGCGGCGCGTCTCCGTCACGGTGGCAACGAGGAATGCGTTCATGCCGGGATACTTCTTCGCCTGCTGCCCCTGGGTATAGTAGGCGAGATAGCCGGAAATTTTCTGAGCCATGCGCGCATGGCTCATTGTGGAACGGTCGGCTTCGAGAAAGAAATGGAACGTGTTTTTCCCCTCCGGCAACCCGGCTCGTTTCAAAATGAAGTAGGCGTCTGGACGGACTGGGATGGCGGCGCCTCCGAGTGGGGTCATCGCCGTGTCCCAGAGCGCATGGCCTTCGCGCCACCGCGCGAGCCGTATGGGACCGGTGCGCTGCAGGAGCATCAATAGTGCGTGGATGTCCGCGACAAACAGCGAATGCCGGATGCCGAAATCGGTAAGCTCGCGATGGCGGAGCCGCGCATCGCTCATATCGACGAGAGCGTAGCCTTGCTCGATCAGGACCTTGACGCCTTGGCTGCCGAGGGCATACACCTGCTTCTGCATGAAACGCGTGACCGTTGCCAGATACCGCCGCCTCTTCAGTTTGAGCAGCCGGTTCCAGAGGGCGCGAATGGAGCGTCCGCTGAGCGACGAAAGATGATCGACTGTCGCGAGTCGAAGCTGAACAACATAATGCAGCAGTTCGACATCGCCGTCTTGGAGCTGGAAGCCATTTTTTGCGGGCATGTTGGAGATGAATACGTTAATGACCTTAATGACCTTGAAGTAAGGGCGAGGGATACGTGAATTTTATCACTGGATTCTCAAAGTGATAAGCGCCGACCAAAGCTTTTGGATTGCTTTATTTTGCGGTACGGTCTGTTCGTACAGCGAACAATTATGGGTAAGCGGTGGAAACATGGGCAAGACAGCCAGGAATTTTATGGGCTTGCCTCCACTGGCGAGATCGAACAGGTCGAGTATCAGAAAGCCGATGCTTTTCTTGCTTGTTTTTCGCGAATATGTAAACGTTCGGTGCAGACGGAGCCCTTGACGCCTGGCCGCCGTCTCGGGAGCATCTTGGCAACTAAAACGCATTTTCAAGGGTGAATGAGCCCTAAGTATTTAAATTTCATCACGAATTGGCGATTGGTGCGTATCAGTACTTAATGTACAATATTTTCCTTGTATTCTCGATTAGCTAATGGTACCCTCGCTCAGATTTATTAATTACGAGAGATTATCTGGTAATTGGCCTACTACAATTTGGGCAGCGCACAATTCGGTTCGGCTGATCGCGCCTTACGACATTTGGTGTGATAACGCGGGGCCGCGAATTGCAGTGCTAGCTGGAGACAAAGGAGGAGAGAGAAATGAAACGTTCGCGTAGTTTTCTACTACCCGTGTCAATCGCAAGCGTTGTGACTTTCGCCGGTCCCTGGTTGATGCCCTGCATGGGGCAGGTCACCGGAAGTGGTTCCGCGGGCCGCGTCCCGGTCTGGACTAGCGGCTCCAATATCGGGAACTCGGTGATAACTTCGAGTGGGGGTCTGGTTGGTATTGGCGTTGCATCATCAGGGGCAGAACTGGAGGTGAACGGCAATACCCAGATAGATGGTAGCCTGACGCTGAGCGGGAGCATCCTATCGGGGAGCGACGCCCTGATTCAGTACTCCAGTTCATTGGGCTATTTCAGCGCTGGCTTGCAGGCTCTCGCGTCTGATCCAACCGGTGGCAGCGGGAACACTGCGATCGGCTATTACGCGCTTAACGCGAACACCAGTGGTAGCGAGAACACGGGGACGGGCTACCAAGCCTTGGGTGGCAACACGACTGGGAGCGGAAACACGGTCTTGGGTTGGGATGCGATGGTAGCAAGCACTACCGGGGGTGCCAATACGGCTGTCGGTGCCGCAGCACTCGAAAGCAACACAACAGGGAGCAATAACACGGCCATCGGGAATGACTCCCTGGTGAGCGTTACGACTGCCTCCGACAACACCGCGGTCGGATTTTCGGCAGGATTCCAGACGACCGGAAGCTCGAACATCGCCATCGGGTTTTATGCCGGATATAACATCACCACTACCACGGGCAACGTTGATGTCGCTAACGAAGGCATCGCCGGCGATAGCGGTGTCACCCGTATCGGAACGGCGGGTGCCCAGACTACCGCCTTTATCGCGGGCATCAGGGGCGTCACCACCGGGAACAACAACGCTGTGGAAGTAATGGTCGACTCCGACGGACAACTGGGCACGGTTTCTTCGTCCCGGCGCTATAAGGAAGACATCCAGGAGATGGGAGACGCCAGCAGCGGGTTAATGCGCCTGCGCCCCGTTACGTTCCGGTACAAGAAGCCGTTCAACGACGGGTCGAAGCCGATCCAATACGGGCTGATCGCCGAGGAAGTGGCCGAGGTTTATCCGGATCTTGTAACGCGTTCGGCTGACGGGCAAGTCGAGACGGTAAAGTATCAGGTGTTGGACTCGATGCTGCTCAGCGAGTTGCAGAAACAGCACGCCACGATTACGGCCCAGCAAGAGCAGATCCGTTCTCTTGAAGAGCGGCTTGCAAGGGTCGAGGCGACATTCAATAGAGCCTCCCTGACCGTTTCGTCGCATTAACCAACGCGGAGGCGGAGGGCGAAAACCCGCCCCCCTTTGGTGCGCCTAGAGAGGGCTTGGCTCTCTTTTGGCCAAGCTGAGGTCGTCCGATTAATGACGACCTCTTTGAAACTCCTCCAATGCGGCGCGGGCAGGCCCGTAGTTTGGGTTGGTTGCGAGGACGCGCGAGAACGCTTCTGCTACGGGCCGTCGTTTGGTCCTCTGCCGCCAGCAGGTTGCCGGAATTGAATTCCGCGTCGACTAAGTCCGGCAATTTCAAAAAAGTGGTGAATTGCCCACACGACGCTTTTAGTTGTGAGCCCGGCACGAATGAGCGGGTTGTCGTAAACATAGCGGCCGTCATCGTAATACACGTACCCGTGATGGAAGGTTTGCCCGTATACCGCAACGGTAGCCAAGCATAAAGCTAGACAGATCGCGACGTGTGCATGCGTTGATGGCTGCGCGGCTGTCGCGGCGACATTTTGCTCGGGCGGCGTAGCGTGCAGTCCACCTGGCCGGCGCTGCTTCTTGGATCGTTTGGGCCGCGGCGATCCTTTAGGGTCCGTCATCGGCTACCTCTATACTAGTTGAATGACGGGCAGTTACGGCGGCGTCCCATGACTGAAAAGATTTGTGAACTCTGTGGCGTCGGCCTATGCCCGCGCTTCCTGACAGCTACCGACCCGATTAGCCTCGAACGTTTCGACGTTCTGGCATGCCCCGGCTGTGGCCTAGGCGCGCCGACAAAATATATCCGGGACGTTCCAAAAAATGCGCGCTGTGCGAATTTAGGACGCGTCAAAGGGGTGGTTTTGTTGGCGCGCGCAAACGTTCGAGCGCGGCTCGCGCGCCGGGGTAGTCCGGACTGGTCGTCAGGACACGCAAGAATTCGGCCTGCGCCTCACCATTCTTTCCCAGTGCCGCTAACAGCGTTCCCCGGTTGAAATGTCCGGGCACCAGGTCGGGCTTCAGCCGCAGGGCCTCATCGCAGCGTGAGAGGGCTTCGTCCAACCGCCCCAGCCGCTGCAGCACATAACAAAAGTCGCTTTCCAATTCGGCGTTAGCAGGTGCCAAGCGCAGCGACTCCTGCAGATGTTGCCGCGACTCATCGAAGTGTTCACGCGCCGCCAGCAGAATTCCTAGATCGCCCTGCGCTACGGCCGCATCTGGCTTGAGGCGCAACGCCTCGACTAGCATAGGATAGGCATCGTCTAATTTGCCCATCCCGAGCAGTTCATGTCCTAGGTTGGCGCGCGCCTCGGCATAGCCGGCATTGATGGAAATAGCCTGCCGGTAGTCCGAAATAGCGTCTTCGTGCTGACCATCAGCGGCCAGCGTCACACCAAGGTTATTCAGTATGAAGTAATTACCCTTGGTTACCTCCAATGTGTGCTGGAACAACGTCTTGCTGTCGATCCAGTAGGCCGCTTGCGCGTGTGCCCCGACCGCAAGCAGCAGCAGCGCGGAGCCCGCCAGGGCAGCCGCAGCCTGACGAAGAACAGGGCGGCTCCCAACCGCTTCAGCGATGCCCCAAATAAGCGCCAGTGAAAAACCCACCAGCGGAAGGTACGTGTAGCGATCGGCAGTCGATTGCATTCCCACCTGCACCAGGCCGATCACCGGCACCAGCGTACCCAGATACCAGAGCCAGCCCACGGCGAGATACGGACGCCGACCGATATTTTTGAAGGCGGCCGTTGTAACTGCCAATAAGGCTAATGCGGCTATCAGTGCTGCATCGGCGTCGGGCGGTTCGGCTGGATAGAGTACAGCCAGGTCGAAGGGCCAGAAGGCCCTCCAGAGATAGGTCACGTACGCGATAGAGGCGTTGGCCAAACGTGTCGGCAGCGGAAAGTTGCCAAGTGCCATCACCGCGCCGTAGGAGTGCTGGGCGATAAAGGTCAAAACACTCGACACCGCCGCCATCGCGAAAAACGGGGCCTTCTCGATCAGTAATGGCTTCAGAGGTGGCCATGATAAGGGCCATTTGATGCGCCGCATAGGCCAGAAGTCCAACAGGAGCAGGATAAACGGGAAAGTCACCATCATGGGTTTGGCCGTTAGGCTCAGGGCGAAGGCCAGGGCGACCCATACGTATCTGCGCGGGCTAGGACGCTCGGTGTACCGGATATATAGAAGTAGCGCAAGCATTGCCAACGCCGTGCTCAGCACATCTTTTCGTTCCGAAACCCACGCCACGGATTCCACGTGCAATGGGTGCAAGGCAAAAATAGCGGCAACTACTGCGCTACGCCAAATATAGCGCGTCATGCGCGCGAGAGCCAGAAATAGCAGTACGGTGCCGGCCATGTGCCACGCTAGGTTCTCCAGATGGAATGCACCTGCATTGCGGCCGAACAACTGGTAGTCCAGCATCAGCGACAGCCAGGTGAGCGGGTGCCAGTTCGCATAGAAGAAGGTAGTCGAGGCCCAGGCGAAGCCGGAGGTGGTCAGGCCGGCCTTCACCCGCGGATTCTCATACACATACTGATCATCGTCGTAGGCGATGAACGCGTGATGCGAAGTCTGCCAATAGACCACGGCGGTCGCCACACACAGCACCAGACAGATGGCAGCGAGCAGACGCGCCGAGGGTTGCGCAGCTTTTGCGCCGCCACTGGGCTCGGGGGCCGGAGGCTGGGGTGTACGTTGCCGGAGTTGCTTCTTGGAGCGTTTGTCCCTCCGCGGTGATCCTCTAATGTCCGCCATCGATTACCTCTATAATAGCTAAATGAAGCGCAGGCAGCGGATTCCATGACTGACAAGCATTGCGAGCTTTGTGGCGTGCGCCTGCTACCGCGCTTCCTGACAGCTACCGACCCGATTAGCCTCGAACGTTTCGACGTTCTGGCATGCCCCGGCTGTGGCCTGGGCGCCACCTACCCTAAGCCCCAGGATCTGAGCCCCTATTACGGCGAGCGGTATTACGGCGAGCGCCACTGGATCACAACCGCATACTGCACGTGGCGTCGGCTTCGCGTCATCAGACTCACTCTGGGCCGTGATTGCCAGCCTTCCATCCTCGACGTGGGTTGCGGTGATGGCACGTTTCTCCATGCCGCACGAGCGAAGGGCTGGCGAGTGGCAGGAACCGAACTGCGCGGCGCAGCAGGTGCGTCTTCTGGGGAGATTCGTGTCTGGTCGTCTCTTGCAGAAATCACAATGCGCTTCGACTGCGTGACTGCCTGGCACGTGCTCGAACACCTGCCCCACCCGCTGGAATCCGTGCTGGAGATGAAGTGTCTGCTGGCGCCAGATGGCGCCCTTCTTCTGGCCGTTCCTGATTGCGGCGGGTGGCAGGCCCGCCTTTCAGGAAGGTTTTGGTTTCACCTGGACGTACCCCGACACCTGTTTCATTTCGACCTTGCCTCGCTACGCCTACTGCTCGAAACCGCCGGCTTCCAGGTGGTTCAGATATGGCATCACGAACTGGAGTACGACCTATTCGGCTGGATTCAGAGCGCACTCAACGCCTTACTTCAGGTGCCCAACGTACTCTTCGATTCGCTCACAGGTCGAACGCCGCGCGGCGGACGCCTGCGGATACTGTGGAGTTTATTCTTCGCGATCCTAGCCTTTCCGGCCGCCTTCCTGTTAACGGTGGTTTCCACGTTGGTGGGTCGAGGCGGAACTCTGATTGTGGCAGCGCGACCGCGAGCATAGGGTGGCAGAGTGGGCGAATTGATTGGTCCGCTGCTGAGAAAAATAATCAGGCAGGGGTCCCGAGAATTCCATCACCAGACCTTCCGGATGATAACTCCGCGATTTCCAGAAAAAGCAGTTGTGTTTCGTCCGATACGTGGAGTACAGTATCGGGGATTGGGGATATTAGGAAGGAGCGCTGGATGGCAAGAGAACCGGAGTTCATTTCCCGCTGGGGCCATCTATTCGAGAATTTTCAGACGCCCGTCCTGGGCTTTTACCGATCGGTTGAGGCGGCGGTGCAGGCACGAGCCATTCCGGAAGCGCAATGGTCCCAAATCCAGCACAAAGAAAGCGGTCTCGCGAGCGCGAAGCGGGACTACCTGCGCATCCAACGGGGCAAGCACGCCTTCGACATCTGCGCGGCTCCCTTCGGCACCGGATTTTTCGTCTCGTGGTGGTTCACGGAGCCCCCGCTCAAATTCGGCATACTCTACACGCTTGGATTTCTCCTCGGCCTCGTGATCGCCATTGATATTGTGTTCGCGTTCGGAGCCGCCGTGGGTGCGATGATCCAAGGGGTTTTCCTTGCCACGCTCTTCGGCGGGACATTCGCATTCATCGGTGTGCCGGCATTCCTCTGGCTTCTTGGCAATTGGATGCGGCACGGAAGGATGCGCGGGGAAAGCACCGTGTTGGCCATGCCGCTCGTGGGTTGGATCTACGAGCGAGTCTTTGCGCCGCCCACCTACTACTCCATCGATACCGCGCTCATGTTCCAAGACGCGGTGCGGTATGCGGTTCAGGAAGTCATCGATTGTTGGACGGTAGAGAAGGGCGTGCGTGCGCTCACTGAAGATGAACGAAAACCCATCATGACGAGATTCGGGCCAAAGGCGTGAGGCGCGAACTATGCCCTGCAATTCTTCCGGAATAGAAGCGCTCACTCGCCAGTTCTACGCGTGGGAGAGGCGGGGAAGGGGATGGCAGGTCTTCGACCAGCCCGTTGCCCTTGAGCCGCCATTCCGTCCGTTCTATGGCCATTTCATTCCGGGGACTCCGGTAGCGCCTGATGACGGGCGGAGGCCGACGTTTCTCAGCAATCTCGTCGGTGGTTTTCCAAAGGCGCGTCCTCCGGCTCCCGAGGCTCTCACCTCTCCGGGCGAGGTAGAGCCGTCGCCTTTATATATAGAGGACCGCACGCTGCTCGTCGAAGTGCAGGCCGTGTTGCCGCCGGACACGAAGATTACGAAGGACGCCGCCGGACAATTCCTCATGAGCCTCGGCGATGTCTCCCGGCCCGCCAGCTTCGAGATTATCGGAACAGACGAGGCCATTTTGGTGCAGCTTGCCGCGGCGCCCGGTGACGAGCGTCAGATGCGCGAACAGCTTCAGGCATACTTTCCTGAAGCCTTGCTCTCCGAACGGAAGGGCTACCTCGAAAGCATCTGGGACGAGACCGGGCAGAAAGCTTCCGCCGTCGTCGACTACGGGCTGTCGAAAGAGTTCATGCGACCGCTCCGCTGTTTCGAGCGCTTTGACCCCGACCCCTTGGCGGGTCTGATCGGCGCGATGGCGGAACTGCATGAGGATGACCTTGCGCTTTTCCAAGTGCTCTTTGCTCCCGTGCGCCGCGCGTGGCCGGAAAGCATTCTGCGGGCGGTGACGGACAATGCCGGCGATCCGTTCTTCGTGGATGACCCGGCATTCGTGAAACTCGCCGCGGAAAAAATATCTTCGCCGCTCTTTGCTGCGGTGATTCGCGTCGCCGCGCAGAGTCCGAAAAGCGCGCGGGCTTGGCGCATCGCCGAAGGTATGGGCAAATCACTCCGCCAATTCGCGGATGCCGCAAGCAATGAACTCATCCCGCTCGTGAATGATAGCTATGACGATGACCAGCACGCGGATGATGTGGTCACGCGCCGGAGTTGCCGTAGCGGCATGCTTCTGAACCGGGACGAATTAGTTTCCCTCGTTCACTTGCCATCCGCCTCCGCCCGATCGGCCAAACTCAAACGCGAAGAACGGAAGACCAAGGCGGCGCCCGCGCTCGCGTTCGGACATCCGGCCAGGCTCGGCCTGAATCACCACGCCGGGAAGACCGTAGCCGTATCCATGAGCGCCGAGCAGCGCAGCCGCCACATGCATGTGATCGGTGCGTCGGGCAGCGGCAAGTCCACGTTACTCCTCAATATGATCGTGCAGGATATTCTGAACGGCGAGGGGCTCTGCGTCCTCGATCCGCACGGCGACCTGATCGATCAGGTGATCGGCCGTATTCCCGAGGAACGCATCCCTGATGTCGTCCTCCTCGATCCGTCCGACGATGCCTACCCGGTCGGGTTCAACATTCTCTCCGCTCATTCCGATCTTGAACGCAATCTCCTGGCATCGGACTTGGTCTCGGTGTTCCGTCGCTTGTCCACGAGTTTCGGCGACCAGATGACCACCGTGCTCGGCAATGCAATCCTCGCATTCCTCGAAAGCAGCGGAGGCGGGACGCTTTCGGATCTCAAAAAGTTCTTGGTCGAGCCGGGTTTCCGCGAGCATGTGCTCGCGACCGTACAGGACCCCGAGATCGTCTACTACTGGCACAAGGAATTTCCGCTGCTCACGGGCAAGCCGCAGGGTCCGATCCTCACGCGCCTCGACACGTTCCTCCGTCCGAAAGTGATCCGGCATATGGTCTCCCAGAAGGAGGACCGGCTGGACTTCGCCGCGATCATGAATGGCCGGAAAATCCTTTTGGCGAAGCTCGCGCAGGGTTTGATCGGCGAAGAGAATTCGTATCTTCTGGGAACGCTCGTGGTCTCCAAGCTGAACCAGATCGCGACGAGCCGGCAGAACATGGCGGCGGCGGATCGCACGCCGTTCTACCTTTATATCGACGAGTTCCACAACTTTGTCACGCCCTCCCTTGCCGCCATATTGTCGGGAGCACGCAAATACAACCTGGGGCTCGTCCTCGCGCACCAGGAATTGCACCAACTCGTGAACCGCGACGGCGATGTGGCGAGCGCGGTGATATCGAACCCCTATACCCGCGTCTGCTTCCGCCTGGGTGATTTCGACGCTAAAAAGCTCGAAGAAGGATTCTCATTCTTCAAGGCCAAGGATCTCCAAAACCTCTCCGTCGGCGAGGCCATCGTTCGCATGGAGCGGGCGGAGTACGACTTCAACTTGAAGACCGTTCCGCTTCCTCCGGTTGATCCCGCCCTTGCCGCGGCGCGCCGGGAACAGATCGTGGCGTCCTCGCGGGAGCGATACGCCGTGAAACGGGAGGATGTGGAAGCGACCCTCATGGCGCACCGTGCATCTTCCGAGACGGAAGCTGAGCCGCGGGGCAGGAAAGCCACAATCCGATTGGAGGTGCCGTTGCCGGTCGGGAAACCGGCTCCCACGCCTCCCGAGGAAATGCCATCGCTCCCGCAAACCCCCGGACGCGGCGGCGAACACCACAAATATCTCCAGCAACTCATCAAGCGCTGGGGCGAAGCCCGCGGCTATGCGGTGACGATCGAAAAGGCGATCCTCGATGGCCTGGGATCGGTGGATGTGGCGCTCACGAAGGGGACCCGCATGATCGCCTGCGAGGTATCGGTTACGACCGATGCCGAGCACGAGACCGGAAATGTCCAAAAGTGCCTTGCCGCTGGTTTCAATGAAGTGCTCTTGGTCTCCTCGGAGAAACCGCTGCTCACGGCGGTGAAACATGCGGCGATATCGGCACTCACCCCGCAGCAGTACAAGCTGGTCAAGTTCCTGACGCCCGAACAGCTATTCGCCTATATCGAATCGCAGGAGGCCACGGCCGGAAGCAGGCCCGCGCCGGTCGATCCGAACGAAATCATGACGGCAAAGGAGGTCGAGGAACTGCTCCGGATCGATGTAAAGACCGTGTACAGCTACGTGCAAAAAGGCCTCTTGCCCTACGTCAAGATGCAGTCGAACGTCCGGTTTATCCGGTCGGAAATCCTGAAGTGGATGGAGGAGCGGCAGTTCAAGCCCACTTCTCCACGCTCGCGGAAATGACGTTTTCAGACATGCTGAACCCTTTATTGTCTGTCGTCTTTATTGTCTGTTGCTCGTGTTATACTCACGGTCGTGGCCGACCTTTTGAACTTTGGGAACGGGGGAGGGCGGCTTCTCAGGCTCGTTATTGTCCGTTTTATTGTCTGTTTTGGCCTCTGAAGAGGGGGTATGGAACAGACAGTATAGACTGGATAGACAAATTCTTAAAGGCGCAAGCCTTTTAGAATGAGCTAAGTAGCGGAAACGGCAAAATGCGGGAGTAATTCAGTGGTAGAATGCCAGCTTCCCAAAATGGCTTTCAATTGACAACAAAGGACATAGCGTTTTTGTTGGTCTCTTTCTGGCGATTGAGGACACCCAGTTTTCATTCTGAGCATCGCCGAACCTCTTAACGGTGTTCAAATGGTGTTCAGGCGACGACCATGTCGTTCACGTGCTGTGCCGCGTCCTTCTGAGCAGTCGCGGTAAAACGGCATAGCATTCTTGGCGCTTCAAGTAGAATCTTTGGCTGGCGTAGGCTAAGGCGTTCAGGTAGCGCGAAACGAAAACTGCTCGCCGGTTCGTATCGAATTGCTAATATCTGCGGCACGGCCGATCAGAAGCCGATTGTCATCTAAACGCATCATAAATGATTCGCCCTCACGGCCGACCAGTCGTCCGCTGTAATTCTCGCCTGCGACTGTTGTCGCAATATATGTGTCGTTCCAGTTGAAGCTCTCGCGAGTGAGGAAGAGGATCGCACGCCGCAGGGGCTGAATGCGCTTCGCGTCTATGATTTCCTCAAACATGCGGGTCATCATTCCGAAGTTGCCTCTATTCGCCTCGATGCTCGCCTGAACCATCCGCTCTCTGCTGACCACATCGAAATGCAGTTGGTGGCCTGCCTGGTTTGCGAGGGCATCGACAAAAAGCCTCTGCGTCCTCCCATTTCCCTCACGGAACGGATGTAGCGCATTGATCTCCGCGAGCAAGAGGGCGGCTTTGCGGGCAAACTCGATTGGCTGGATCCGGCGCAACAGGTCCGAGCGGTGGAGCGAGTCAAGTATTCGTTGTGCCTCGTGTTCCAACAGGTGTGGCGGCGTAAACCAGGTGGGTGGTTGCCCCAGGCGTTCTGCTTTTCCCAGCATCGTGGTACGGAATTGCCCAGCCCAGGGGAAGACATCCTGGAACACCCGGTGGTGAATCGTTTTCAAATGTGTCGTATCAAACCAGCCGACGACCGGTGTCTTTTGAAGCTCGTAAATGCGCTGAGCTGTCTTGGCCGTTTCAAACGCAGCCAGTTGCTCTGCTTTGCGAAGGCCAGGGACGTTTCTAAGGACGTCCGTTCCCGGATACAGGTAAGGGTCCGAAGCGGCGTTCATTCAGCTCGTCTATTGCAGCGGCGAGTTTCTCCTCGCCGATTTCTCCATCCACGTTCCGTTGGAAGATGCACTTCAATTCTTTGTCCAAATGCAGGTTTTCGATTCGAAGGTGGGCAATTGTGGCGACGAGTGCCTGCTCGCGTTTAGCGCGCTCT
>Ga0181518_10000244_pt1 | contig 62979 bp, 49 predicted proteins | sample PEATcosm2014_Bin_28_FD_119751 | JGI IMG/M metagenome (GOLD analysis project Ga0181518, IMG submission 119751) | Peatland microbial communities from MTU Mesocosm Facility, Houghton, MI, USA - PEATcosm2014_Bin01_60_metaG | ecosystem: Environmental > Terrestrial > Soil > Wetlands > Peat | place...
CTTGCGCGTACCGTCGACAACGGCCTCGGCCAGATCATCCAGCAGCAAGTGCGTTTCGCGGTATATCACGCGATAGCCCTGTTGGATGGCGCTCTGACCGATGGCCTGAGCCAGGTGGCTTTTTCAGATGACCCTCACTGGCCGGTTTTGGGTGACCCCCGAGGCACTCGGCGACCGGTTCGGATGCTGGTGCGCCGAAGGCCTCTCATGAATGCGAAGAACGTCGCCCCGTTGAACTGGTCCGTTTCCCTACGATACTGGAACCTTCCGTCCGCAACCGCAGCGCGGAAAAGTATCCGACGCTATGTCGCGTGGGAGCATGCTGCTAGACCGGGTCTTTGGTTTCCGGCGGAATCCACGTCTGACACCGCGAACCATGTTGCTGGAAGTGCACTTCGTCGGTGGCCCAGAGGTCCACCGTTTCGTCTGCCATCAGCGCTTGGAGTTTTTTTTATGCGCCTTCTGCCGTGCGGGGTCTGCTTGCGCGATGCTGGGCCGTGGCTCGGGCAACCGAAAGCCCAACTGCCGGAACAGACGCTGGCACTGCCGTATGCCAAGGTCAATCTCATATTCTCTGGCGATCCAGGCCGCCAGTGTTTGGCCATCCCACAGATTCCCGCCCAGTCCCACATCTCGCGGCATCTGGCGCAGAGCAACGTTGATGCCCCGGAGGTTCTTCTCGTTGAGGCGCCCGGGCCGGCCGGATCGCTCACCTTCCCGCAACCCGGCCAAGCCACTTTCTTCGAAGCCCCGCACCCAATACTCGACTGACCGCGGAGCATCCCCCAGCAGCTTCGCGACTTCCGGGCACCTCATGCCTTGCGCAACCAATAGCACACCGTGAAGTCGGTGGTCGTAGCGGGATTCTTCTGATCGTCGGATCTCATCCTGTAATCCAAGAATGATTGTTGCCGAATCGGCAATCGTCAGCGCTCGCATGCTTTCCATGACAGCACACTTCGCGATCATGCTGCAATTACTTATGACGCTGTGTTAAGCTGCGGCGAGTTAGCCGCGACGCTGAACTTCTCCGCGCGCACCTTCCGGCTGAAGGGCAGGAACGCTACGGGCCAGTTCAACCCGGGTTACCTCCAGCGCCTGGCGAGGCCTCTGCCGCAACCGAGCAAGACGAGCCCCAGCAGAAACATGCTCGCCGGTTCAGGCGTAACGATAGGCGGCGAGTACGTCAGGAATTCCTGCATCACATACCCTGGAGCGGGCGTGACGACAGACCATCCGGAGCCGATCGCGGAGTTCGGGTCGAGTGGCGTTCCGGCCTCATGCGCGGCCCAGCGTAAGTCCAGGGCCACATCGGATGCGAAGGTCGAACCGCTATTATTAATAGCGTTCGTGAGCTGAGTGTAGTTGTTGCTGTTGACGAACAGGGTCCATGCGGCGGCGCTAAGTTCCTGCTCCTTAACGAGTCTTGTCTGGGTTTGGGTTTGGCCCTCCAGGTCGGAAACCACGTCGAACAGAAATGCCACCTGCAAATACAGATAGTAAGGATCCGAGACAGGGACCAGCGACGCCGAAATCTGGTCGGTGACGGAGGAATACGTGAAATCGTACGCGGTGTTGATGTTGCCGTATATGAAACTCCCTGCGTTGGAGGGATTCAGAGGATTGATTGCCGCCTCCCAAGTCGGGTTCCCGGAGAATTCGGTGTTATAGTCGTCGCAAAACAGCGTCAATGTCGTCTCCGGGGTCTGGGACAAATCCACCCCAACATACGGATTAACATAGACGCCCTGCCAGACGTTGTTACCCGGGGAGCTGAAATAAATTGTGTCATCGGCAAATGCGCCGGGCGCAAAGATCAAGAGCACGGTAAACGCAATTAGAAACAAATATCGCATCGTTGAGGTTCCTTTCAGCCTCTAATTCGATATTGCGCCGGAATTGCAGCGCCAGAAAGTCCCAGCGGTACGGCGAGAGGTCCAGTACCGTCCTCAGCCAGAATTCGCAGCAGGCTTTGCCCTACAAGGCCGCCATCGGCCGTGAAGCCCACGTTCTTAATTTAATTCGATTGGCGCAGCGCCCACATTCGCAGCGCAATGAAAGCCTTCGATGGGAACAGTGTTGTGCCGTCCGTGTACGCCATCATAGGTTGCACGATCGGGGTGAACTGCGCGAACGCGGGTACCGAGGTCTGGCAACCGATCAACAAGAGAATCCACAGAAGTCGATTCAGCGTCACTACTACTTCACCGGTTCCGGCGGCGCGGGTGCGGCGTTCTTCTTCTGGTTGTTGCGGAACCGTGGGTTCTGCCGAGGAACCGGCTTGGCGCTGGCCAGTTCGGCGTAGGTCTGAATGACTCTTTCCTTTTGCGCCGCGTCGATCACCAGGTACCTGTGTGGCCCGTCCGCCGCCGGTGTGAAGCGCGTGCGGCCATCTTCCAGAACGCCGATGATGCCCGGCGCGGACAGCTTGAAGTAACCATCCGGGCGGACCGCGTAGAGCACCGCTGCCATGGCCGGAGCCGGGGCATCGTAGGGCATGCTCTGAAACGCGCGATACGCGTCGACAATGGGATGGGCAGGCGCCCAGGCGAAATCCTTCTCGATGCTCGACCCGGGAAACGGGAGGCCATCGCCCACTTCCGTGCCCACGGCCACAATCGGAGTGGGCCACTCAGCCAGCAGGCGTTTGGCCGCGGCCACGTCAGCTTTTACGCGGGGATCGGCGCGCCCATCCGGGTACGAACCAGCCGCCAAGGCCAGCAGCTTCACCTTGCGCCCGATCAACTCAAGGCCACCCGGCAGGTCCATCACCTTCACCAGGTTAGTGGCCGGCCCGGCCAGCACCACCATGCAGTTTTCGTCATATTGCGCGGTCATAGCATTGCGGATCAGAGGTACGGGGTCGGCCGTGTCGTTCAGCCTGTTGATTCCGTGCGAATAGGCCGGCATGCCGTCGGCCGTGGTCTTATCCAGCACGGCCTTCAGAACCGCAGTGTCGCCGGACAGGTTGCCGTTGCCGGCCATGCCGATGGGAGGCAGCGGGCGCTGAAAACCGCCAAACGCGCCTGCGGCCGGCGGAGGGCCGGCGTAGAACCTCGCCAGCACATCGGCGAACGCCGCCGATTTTAGATTCGAGATGGTTGTGCTGTTCGAGACCAGCCGCGCTTCGCCCTTGCCTTCGAGGCCATAGAGCAGTGCCAATGCCAGCGCCGCATCCACTCCGTTGCCCAAATCGGAATCGAACACAATTCCGACCGACGGCTTGCCTTGTCCCGGAAACTGCATAGCCGCTAAGTGAGATCCGCGAAACTGAGTTGTCCGGTGGAGTCGCCGAAGTGCTCCATGTGGACGCCCATTCGCTCCATCATCGCCAGGTGCAGGTTGCACATCGGCGTTTCCTTGCGATACACGACACGCCGGCCGGTCTTGATTGCGCCGCCGGCATTGCCGATCATCAGCGTCGGCAAATCCTCGTGGAGGTGCATGTTGCCGTCGGAAAGCCCGGCGCCGTAAACCAGCATCATGTTATCCAGCAATCGGCGGTCGCCCTCCCGAACCGACTTCAACTTCTCCACCCATCCCGCCATCTGGGTGGCGTGGTAAGTATTAATCTGCGTGACCTTCTCGATAAGCTCCGGCTTGCCCTGGTGGTGGGTGCAAGGGTGGTGGCCATCGGAGATGCCTATCTCGCGATAGGGCCGCGACGTTCCTTCGCGCGTCATCATGAAGGTGACCACGCGCGTCAGGTCCGCCTGGAACGCGATGGTGATCATGTCGGTCATCAACTTAAAGTGCTCGGCGAAATCGGCCGGCACGCCGTAGGGCTTTTCCATGTGCGGGTCGATCTGGGCATTGGTCTTCTCGGCGCGCTCGATCTGCCCCTCCACCTCGCGGATGGAGGAAAGATACTCGTCCAGCTTGCGGCGGTCCGTGGGACCGAGGGTGGCCTCGAGCTTCCGGGTGTCCTCGCTGACAAAATCGAGAATGCTGCGGCGATAGTCCGCCTGCCGCGCCCGAGTCTCGGGGCTGAGTATCACGCCGTTGCCAAACAGCCGTTCAAACAGCGCCCGCGGATCGAGAATGGGCGGCAGCGGTTCGGTTTCGCTCTTCCAGGCCAGGTTGTTGGTGTAGGCGCAGGAGTAGCCGGAATCGCAGTCGCCGGCCTGCCGCGCATCTTCCAGGCCCACCTCGAGCGAGGGGAACCGCGTCTTGTCGGCCAGATGTTTCGCGACAATCTGGTCGCAGGAAACGCCGGCCTTGATATCCACCGTGGTCTTCTTGACCTGAATGCCGGTGAGGTACGACCCCGAGCAGCGGCCATGATCGCCCGCGCCATCGAGCAATGCGCGCCCCGTGTTGTGGGTCAGGTTGCCCAGCATGAGGATGTCGTCGCGGTGCGGCTCCATGGCCTTCAAAATACGCGGCAACTCACCCAGCTTGCCCTCGCATTCCGGGTTCCACTGGTTCATGATGATGCCGTTGGGCACATAGGCGAATGCCATGCGCAGCGGCGCCCGGGCGGCCCGCGCCTGGCCGATGGCCATTGCCGGAACCATCGCCTCCAGGAAAGGAAGTCCCACCACCGCGCCCATGCCGCGCAAAAACGACCTTCGATGAAGCGCCTTTCGCGTGATCGTCATTTCTGAGCTACCTCCTTGGTCTTTACCGGCGTTTGTGTTTGGATGAGTTCGCCGCGCCGCATCTGGAAGGGCGCGCTGCGCACGATTTCGTAAATGGCCGTCTGGAACGGATATCCTTCGTCCGCCAGCTTGCCGGTGATTTGATCGATCGCGCGCCGGTCGTAGGGCGCGATGCCCCGCCCGAGCGCGTACATCATGAGCTTCTCGACCACTGCACGCGCAAACTGCGGCAGCATCGAGACCAGCGCCGCTCGCATTTCCGAGGGCGTGGCGAAGGTCTGGCCGTTAGGCAGCGTGCCGCTGGCATCCACCGGGAACTTGCCGTCCAGGGTCCGCCATTTGCCCACGGCGTCGTAATTCTCCAGGCCAAAGCCGAGCGGGTCCATCTTGGAGTGGCACGACGCGCACACCGCGTTGGAGCGGTGCTTTTCCATTTGCTGGCGCAGGGAAAGCGAGGTTCCCACGGCGGCCTCGTCCAGCGGCGGAACGTCGGGCGGCGGCGGGTCCGGCGGCGTTCCCAGAATCTCCTGCAAAATGTACTTCCCGCGAATCACCACCGAGGTACGCGTGGCGTAGCTCGAAACCGTGAGAACGCCCGCCTGCCCCAGCACGCCGCCGCGCTGGTCTGTGGCCAGGTCAACCTTGCGGAACTCGGGGCCCTTCACGCCCTCTATCCCGTAATGGCTCGCCAGGCGTTCATTTAGAAACGTGTAGCGGGCGTCCAGAAAATCCGCCATCGGCCGGTTCTGGCGCAGGACGTAGGCGAAGAACAGGCTGGTCTCGGTGCGCATCGCGTCACGCAACTCGGCGTCCCATTCGGGAAACTTCTGCGGATCGGGTTTCACTACGTCGAGGTTGCGGGTTTCCAGCCACTGGGCGGCAAAGTTGCCGGCCAGCGCCGACGAGCGCTCGTCCGCCAGCATGCGCTTCACCTGGGCATCGAGCACGCCGGGGACGTGGAGCTTGCCGGCCTCGCCCAAGTCCAGCAGTTCGTCGTCCGGCATGGAGCTCCACAGGAAGTAGCTCAGCCGCGAGGCCAGCTCCACGTCGGAGATTCTATGGACTGCGGTGGGGTCGGTCGGGTTGGGGTCGTGCTCGATACGGAACAAAAAGTCCGGCGAGACCAGCATGGCCTGGAGCGCCAGTTGAATCCCCTGCTCCGCCGATTGGCCGTGAGCTTTGGCAATGCCGACGAATTTCACGAGCGAGCCCACCTCGGCCCTGGACACCGGGCGGCGATAGGCGTGCCGCGCCAGGTTGCCAACGATCCTCTCCAGGCAGGCCGGGCCGGAATCGGGGTTGCAGACCAGGATGCGGGCGCGGCTGGCCGGTTCGGCCTTGGGTTTGTAGGGCCCCACGAACACGATGCCGTCGACGAACTTGTTGGTCTTGGAGTTGTGGAGGTCGCGTGGCGCCAGGCCCTTCACAGAATCGTCGTCGATGAAGCCCGCCCGGAAAACGTGGTCGCCTTCGGGCAGCACCAGCCGCAACTCCTCTTCCGAGTAGGGTTGGAAAAAGACCAGCCCGGAAGGTTTGGTCTCCACCATTTTGCTGCCGATCAGCTTGCCATCCATCCAGAAGCCGAGCTTTACCGGCTTGGCATCCGCCGGGCGCTCGCCCGGCAGTTGGAAGTGGACGGCGTACTCGCCATCGAAATCGATGCGGTGGCTGCATTCGATGGAGCTGGCATCCACGCGCCGGATGCGCTTATCTTTGCTGGCGTATTCCACCGAGAACGGCTTGGGCAGCGGATCGGCCGCCACGGCGCGCGAGGCGATCCGCTCAGCCGCCGCCAGGTACTTTTCCATGAGCACGGGCGAGATGGTCAGGATGTCGCCGATGTTGTCGAAACCCTCGCCGGAATCGTCGGTGGGGAAGTCTTTTTGCGCCCGGTACTCCACGCCCAGCAGGTCGCGAATGGTGTTGGCGTACTCGTTCCGGTTCAGGCGGTGGGCCGTGACCCGGCCCGGGTCGGGCGGCGTGTTGCGGTCCGCCCTGGCGAATTCACCCTGGACGAATTTGACCAGGGTGTCGATCTCCGCCTGATCCCGTGGTACGCCTTTGGGCGGCATCTCCCCAGCCCGGAGCTTTTGCAGAATCCGCTCCCAGCCTTCCCGCTTACTGACCAGCGATCCCGGCTCCAGGAACGCCGCGGCATCGAAACCGCCCGACGCAAACTGGCCGTTGTGACACTGGGAGCAGGTGTTTTCCAGCAGGGGAGAGACGGCTTTCTCGAAAGAATCGGCTCCAAACGCAGGAATAGCGGCCAGGATTCCAGCCACGGAAACGGCGAAAACCCAGTTGCCACGTCGACGCATACCCTCTCTCCGGTGAACCGCGATATTTAGATGCTGTCACAGCAAGAAAGGGTCCGGGCAATGCTTGAGCCGGAAAGCGCAATCCTGGGGAAAGTTATGTTATCTTAACGCCCAGGGGCAATTCCCAGGAGGGTTTGCAGTATGAAACGAGCGCTCACAGGGGTGGTGGCCGTGTGGATTGCGGCGTGCGCGCATGCGTTCGCCCAGGGTGGCGGGCCGGCGCAGAATCAGGGTCCCGACCCCGGACTTCTCTATCACGTGGGACCGGATTCGCTTCCGCAGGACGGCGTGCCAAAGGGCGAAATCCGAGGGCCCTTCACGCTGCCCAGCCAGGCGTATCCCGGCACGCAGCACACTTATTGGGTGTACGTCCCAGCGCAGTACGAACCCGCGGTTCCCGCCTGCCTCATGATCTTTAACGATGGGCAGGCCTTCAAGTATCCGGAAGGCGACATCCGCGCGCCGAACGTAATGGACAACCTGATTTACCGGCGGGAAATTCCGGTGATGATCGGCGTCTTCATCAATCCCGGCCGCCGGCCCGATCAGCCCGAACCAAACCCCAGCGAATGGGGTGACCGGACCACCAACCGGCCCACGGAGTACAACTCGCTGGACGATAAGTATGCGCGCGTGATCACCGAAGAGTTGATGCCGGTACTGTACAAGGAGTACAACATCTCGAAGGACCCGGAGCAGCACGGCATTGGCGGCGCCAGTTCGGGCGCCATCGCGGCCTTCACGGTGGCGTGGGAGCGGCCCGACCAATTCCACAAGGTGCTGAGCATCGTCGGCAGCTTCGTCAACCTGCGCGGCGGGAACGCATATCCCGACATCGTACGCAAGAGCGAAAAGAAGCCCCTCCGCGTCTTTCTGCAAGACGGCCGCAACGACAATCGCGGCCAGGGACGGGGCGGCAGCGCCTACGATGAAACGCGCGACTGGTTTTTGCAGAACGTGCGACTGATGCAGGCGCTGACCGGGAAGGGCTACGACGTAAACTACACCTGGGGCATGAACCGCCACGGCCAGAAAATGGGCGGCCCGATCTTGCCCGAAATGATGCGCTGGCTCTGGCGCGACCATGCCGTCTCCATGGACCCCAATGACATGGTGGAGCGTTCGCCGAACCCGCCGGCTAAGAAGCCCTAGGCCGGGCATACGCTACGCGGCCGTCAGGAAGCCGCGTCTTCTTCGCGGAGCTGCGACTGAAGTGGACCGTCGATCCCCGCATCCAGCGGCTGGCCGGCGATGGCGTTGGCGGCTTGTATCCCCGACATCACGGCCGCCTCGACGCAGCCGGCGTTGAAGCCGTTTCGAATCCAGTCTCCCGCCAGAATGACGTTGCTCAAACCGGACTCGTTGGCGCGCAGCCGGTACCGCGTCGAGCCGGGGACCGACAGCACGTAACGCTCGGAGGGATCTATATTGGCCCGGTAATAATCCGAGACGATCTGGAACTCCGGGCCTGTCATCTTAGGCCAAAGCGCGGGCAACCGGCTCTCGATGAAGTCCTTGCCGGCCGCTTTGACCTGATCGAGGGCCTGCTGGGGCGCGTCCGTATCGGTCTGCGGCGGGATTCCCCCTTCCATTTGGCCGCAGAAGTAGTGGATGCCCTTTACCACATCCGCCGGCCAGTTTTCCCTCACCAGCAACTGGTCCATCACTGCCCAGGTATTCATGGGGTCCGCATACGCATCCAGCACGACGCTTCCCAGTTGCCAACCGAGCCGTTCGAGCGGCTGGTTCACCCAAAGCTGCATCGCCTGGGTGCGGACGGTCTCCACATTCTGAATCATCAACCGGAACGCCTCGGGCAATTGCGCGGGGTCGGCGAACAGGTAAGGAAAGCTTCCTATGGAGATCGCCAGGACGGCCTGATCGAAATCCTGGCCGGCCTTCAGGGTCTTGGAAGCGACGCATGGCCGAGTGGTCCAGAACGATTCCAGATTGTCCCCCGAGCGCTTCAGTTCGTCGCCGTCCACAAGCTGGTCGTACAGCGGGGCGGCCGGCCAGGATGGCAGACCGTCGCAATCGACCAGGGGATTGTAGCCGGCGGCCGGGTCCTTCAGGGCGGCCTGCACGCCAAGGCGTATGGAATCGACGGCGCCGCCGCCGGCCGAGAGCGCCAGTTCCTCGACCCGATGGAAGAACTCGAATTTGACTCCGCGCCTCTTGAGCGCCTGGTACATGGGCCCGAAGACCACGTCTCCCATGCCCGCCTGCATCTTCCAGAAAATCGCGCCTTTGTAAGCTCCGACAATCAGCAGCATGGAGCGCAGCGCAACCCCGGCTTCAAACGACGGCCTGGCCGTCTCTCCATTTCGGTACGCGAATACAAGGTCGTAGAGTCCGCGGATGACGGCCGATGTGCGGACCTCGCAGTGCACCGGATCTGCGCCTTGTGCTTTCAGCCAATCCTGGAGATCGGTCTCCAGGTTGTCGAGCAGCGCGTGATCGAACATGTAGCCATCGAGCAGTAGCCCCATCGCGATCGTGGCTCCCAGGTCGATCAGCTCGTACAAACGGCGCGCTTCGACGTCGCCCGCGGCGAGATCTTCCTGAATATGCTCCCGAAAGGACTGGCGGAAACGTCTCAGAAGCCCGCCCAACAGGTCGTGCTCGAACTTGTGGTGGTGGCTGGCGTCGTGATGCAGGGCTTCAGCGGCCACGCGGATCGCCGTGAGTTGGGCGCCCAGCAGGAGATCCCCCGCCAGGTCCAGTTCGTGTCTCACCCCGCCCAAAAGGCGCTTGACATCAGCCACGAATCCGGGGTCATTCACCGGCTGGGCATGCCGCTGGTGAAACCCGGAGTCGTGATACAAGCTGTGAAGCCAGCGGATACCCTGCACCAGCGAATCCCAAAACGTAAGCGGCCGGCCGTCGCCGGGAAGTCCGTCGGCTGGGGGAAAGCGGATCGGCCAAACCATCCACTCCGAGTCTGTTGGTGGGTCGCGGTCCATCAACGCGATGAAATCGTGGGTATGAAAGGCTTCCGTCCAGTCGCGCAGAGGCGAACCCTCCGGACGGTTCACCTTATTCTCTTCGTAGACTTGCCGCATCACCCGGAAAGCGTTCTCGTAGAATCCGAGCCAGATATGGAGTCCGTGCTCCTCGATTCGGTTGCACTCGCCGCGTCCGCTGGCGCCCTTGCCGCCGAGGCGCCATCCCATCTGATAGACGGTGATGTCGTAGCGCGACTGCCAGCCGTCCTCCGCGGTAAGCTGAATGGCCGTCGCCATGGCGCCCACGCCCCCGCCCAGGATGGCGATCTTCTGCGGTTTGGCCGGCGCGCGGCTCGTGGCCGTGTAGATGTTCTTTCCGAACCCGACCACCATGTCGAAGTTGATATAGAAGGGCGCTGAGACTTCCAGCGTGTTGTCCGCCAGTCCCAGGTCCTTAGCGATGGGGTGGCTGTCGGCGGGCGTAATGTCGATGCGCCACGTGCCGCTGAGCACGCAGGCGCCGTGGAGTGCGGTAGCGTTGTTTTCGGACTCGACGATGGCCTGATAGCAGGCAACGCCGGGCTTGTCGGGGGCGGCGAACTGTTTCAGGAAGACGAACGGTTCGGAGCGATGCACCAAGTCGACGAAAGCGCTCTTGAGCTCCTCCAGCTTATCCAGGAAGCTGTCGTCCTTTCCCAGCAGGTTCATCACCTCGGCCAGGAAGGCCGCGTCGTCGAGAAGAGCTCGAGCCGGGTCGCCGCCACCGGAGACGCGCGCCGCGCGCACCAGCGTCCGGCGCACCCCTTGTTCGGCCGGATCGAAGTGCGGCAGCATCAAGGTCTCGATGGAGAATGCGGAGGCGGTGGAGGGATTTGCGGGGATATCCATCCATCCCCACGCCTTCGGGAAACCGTACACCTCGCGGCCGAGCACCAGCGCGTAGGAGTCGTCCACGAACATGTAGGGGTGGAACCAGAAGGCGCGTTTGCGGTCGCGGTCGATCACCCGCACCCAGACGGCGAACTCATGCTCGCCGAGCCAGCCCTTATCGCGATCGGGCGGATTCTGGCTGTACATCTTGCCGAGCGCGACGAAGACGAACAGGACGAATGGCCCGGCCGGTTCGAAGTGAACCGCGCCGCCCGACGGCCGGTTGAGGCGCTCGTCAAGGAGGGCTTGCAGCGCCTCCATGTCCGCATGCACGAGAAAGCCGTAAAAGCCGACGTTCTCCGCCACATAGGGCGGGCGTAACATCTGCGTCCCGCCGTAGTCGATGTACGGTATGTCCATTAAGTTCCCCTATTCGATTCGAGAATTCCGCGGGCCTCCGCCAGCACCGGAGGAGACATTCCACCCGAGGGAAACGAGCCGCAACACCGGGCCAGGGGCTCGAAGTCTCCGGCGAGCCGCGCCAGGTCCGCGGCCGCCCGCAGCTCCACCAAGCGGCACTTACGGGCGCGCGATTCGTCGATCGCCTGGCGCACCGACGCCGCGGCCTCGGCCGCGCGGCCGAGTTGGGCCAGCGCCAGCCCGCGCACTCTCAGGATGTCGAGACGCGACAATCCGATTCCCAGGCTGTCCGCCTGGGCGAGCGCGCCCTCGGATTCGGCCAGCGCCGCGGCGGCAGGGCTCGATTCCCCGGGCGCCGGCGAAACCGCGGCCAACAGAAGCGCCTCGGAAAGCTGTCCCCGGTAGAGCGGCTGAATGACCAGCGAGCCGATGACCTCCGTCAGCGCGATGCTTTCGCGCAGAAGCCCGGCGCCGGACTGCGGGTCTCCCAGATGCGCCGCGGCGGCGCCGCAAGCGGCCATGGCGGCTGAGATCCAGAACGGGTAGGCCTGCTCCTGGCAATAGCGGATGGCCTGCTCCCCGAATTCCCGCGCCGAGGAATGATAGCCGAGAAACCCATCGAGCGTCGCCCGGAAATTCAGCGCCCACCCTATGCTGAAGGGGTGCCGGATGGCCCGGGCGTGCTCGATGCTCCGCTCGGAGGCCGCCATGGCGCGCTCGAAGTCGCCCAGGAAACAATGCGTGAACGACAGGTAGCAGAGGGTCGCGACCAGCGTATCCTGCCCGAACAGGTGCGCGTGGTGCCCAAACCGCGAGGCGTCGTAGAGCGACTCGGCTGCCTCGAGACACGCGCGCGACTCCTCCAGTTCTCCCATCCAGAACAGGGTGTCGCCCGCCGTGAATAAGCCTTCCAGCCGCATGGCGTCGTCGCCGGCCGCGGCCATCCGCCGGGCGATTTCGAGCGCGTGCGCCAAGTCTCCGCGGACCAGGTTATAGACCCATACGCCCCACAGCGTCGGCAGCGTCAGCGCTGAGTTGCCCGCCGATGAAAGCAGTTGTTCGGCTCTACGGTATGCGCCCCCGACTTCGACCGCGCCGAACCCGCGCGTTGCCACCAGGGCCGGACCCAGGCTGGCGACCAGCAGCAGCTCCTGAGCGCGATCCCGGCGTTCGGGAGGAAGCGCGCCGTACACTCCCAGGCCGCGCTCCAGGTGCGCCAGGGCCTCCCGGTGCGCCGAACGTTCCAGCGCCGCCATTCCCGCCCGGTGCCAGAACGGGATGGCGCGCTCACCCAGGCCCGCCTCCGTAAAATGACGCGCCACCGCCTCCGGTTCCCGTGCCGCCACGGCCGGGAAACGGGTCGCGATCAGTTCTCCGATCTGCTGGTGCAGATGAGCGCGCGTCTTGGTAAGTAGCGAGTCGTAGGCCGCTTCTTGAAGCAACGCGTGCTTGAACGCGCAGGTGCGGCGCTGGCCCGCTCCGCGCAGGTGGAGAACGTCGGCTTCCACCAGCCTTTCCAGGCACGCGCGCAGTTCGGCGGGGTCGAGCTCGGCGGCCGCCTCCAGCAGCCATTGGGGGAATTCGCGGCCCAGAACCGAAGCCAGGCGCGCGAGATTGCGGGCGGGTCCGAGCTGATCGAGACGCGCCAGGAACGACTCGCGCAAGCTGGAAGGCACTGCCAGCTTTCCGGGGCGCGCGCCTGTGGCATTCCCTGACTCGGTGACCGTGCGGACCATTTCCTCGAGGAACAGCGGCACGCCGTCGCAGTTCTCGACGATCTGGGCCATCGCGGCCGAGTCCAGCGCCCGGCCGCGCGTGGCCGCCGCGGCGATCGCCAGGGATTCCTCCCGAGGCAGCCGGTCGATGGCCATCGGGAACACGTGGCTGCGCGACGGCCATGGGGGTATGAACTCCGGCCTGTGGGTGTACACGGCCAGCATCGAAACGCCGGGAGCCTGAGTGGCAAGCTGGCCGAGCAGTTGCACCGTCGTGGGATCCGCCCAATGCAGATCCTCGATCAGGAACAACAACGGCTGCCGGGATGCGCGTTCGAGCACGATATCGGCGAGCGCATCCAGGGTGAGGGAGCGCTGGCGCTCGGGGGTCGCCTCGAGGGGAGGGTACTCGGGCGCTGGCACTCCCAGAAGCTTGGCGAACAGCGGCACGGTCTCGGGCAGCGGGAAGTTGAGCCCCGCCAGCATGCCTTCTATGGCGCGCAGCTTCTTCTCGTCGGACATCGGGACTGCATCCGTCTCGAATAGGATCCGCTCGATGCACTCGATCACCGGATAGAGAGCGGTGTTCGAGTAGTGCGGCGCGCAGAAGCATTCAATCAGGGCCGCGGAAGGGTCCTCGGCCACCCGGCGTTTGAGCTCGTACGCGAGGCGCGATTTTCCCAGGCCCGGCGGAGCGCTGAGCAGCAGAACTTGTCCGCGCCCTTCGCGGGCCTGTTTCCACCGCTCGACGAGCGTCGCCAGCTCCCTCTCGCGCCCGGTCAGCGGCGTCATGGCCGCCTCGCGGACCGCCTGGAAACGGCTTCGCGCCGAGCTGCGCTGAAGGACGCTGGCAAAACCGAGACGGCGGCCGCCGGCCACCGGTATGGAGCCTTCCCGGCCGAAGGCGAATAGCCCTTCGACAAGGCTTCGGGCCCCATCGCCGATCAGGACTTCGTTGGACTCCGAGTGTTCGCGCAGGCTGCGGGCCAGTGACGATCCTTCGCCCGTTATGACGCGCGACGAGGCCGCGTTGAAATCCGCTACCGCGAGCGAAGTCTCCACCGCCAGGCGCGCCGAAAAACCCGCGCTGGAGCGGCGGAACGTCTGCGCAATGGCTAGCGCGGCTTCCACGGCGCTGCACGCCGTATCCTCGCGCGCGCGAGGGTAGCCGAAATACGCCGACCCCGAACTTCCGTCCCACCCCTTGATGAAACCCTCGTGGCTGACGATGATCCGGGAGCAGATATCGCGCATCCCGCCGAGCGCCGACTCCCAAACCTCGGGATCCTCCGAGTTGGCCGCCACCTGTAGCTCGATGTTCAGAAACGTGATGGGACGGCGATCCGAGGATCCCAGCGACGAGCCCAGCGCGGCTTGCGAGGCCTGTAGCGCCGGCAGATCGAGCGTCGCGGTCGAATCGGCCGCGCTTCCGGGCGAAACCAGCGGCCGAAGGTCCGCGATCAGCGCATCCGCCGAGGGGTAACGCCGGCCGAGGTCCCGTTCGATCAGTTTCTCGAAGATGCCGGCCAGGGCCGGGGGCGCATCGGGCCTGTACCGGCGGATGGACTCCGGTTCGCGATGCAGCAAGGCGTACATGAGAGCGCCCAGGTTGTCGGCCTGGAAGGGCAGGTGTCCGGTCAGAATCTCGAAGAACGCCACCCCCAGCGACCAAAGGTCGGTGCGTGCATCCACGGCGGCGCCCGCGGCCTGTTCGGGGGAAAGGTATGCAGGCGTTCCGACGACGGTTCCATCCTGGGTGAGCAGTTGGGCATCCGTAAACTTGGCAAGGCCGAAGTCGAGGATCTTCACGCGGCCGTCCGCCGTGAGCATGAGGTTGGAGGACTTGATGTCGCGGTGTACGATCCCGGCTCTGTGTGCCGCCTTGAGCGCTTCCGCCGCCTGCAACATGTATCCGGCGGCCTCCGCCGGCGATGGCGGCCAGTTTTCCGGCGGGTGGTTCATGAGATCGCGGAAGGTTTTGCCGGGAATGTATTCGAGCACGAGAAAGGGAATGTTCTCGTACTCCTCAATCGAGTAAATCGCGCAGATGGCCGGATGGTTGAGCGCCGCCGCAGCCCGCGCTTCGCGCAGGAAACGGTCGATAGCGCCTTGCTCTCCGGCTGAGGATTGGGGCAGAAACTTCACCGCCACCTGTCGGCCGAGCCGCGTGTCGAAGGCCAGATAGACGTGTCCCATCCCACCCTTGCCTAGCAGCGAGTTCACGCGATAATGCCCTATGGCCGCGGGAATCGCCGGCTCCAGCGCCGGAGTCAACCTTCGGCCGGAGTTCGGGTCAATAATCGTGCGGGTAGCGTCGCTGGCCAGAGGAGCGTCGCGCTCCTGGCCGGGAACATCTATCATGGGGCACCCAGGTGAAACTAGTATACAACACGCCTCTGTGGGTAACCGAGGCGGCTCCTGCGCATTCGCGTAGTAACATTTCCGGATCTTACGACGCCAAATCTCGCCTGGAGCACCCTTATGCGATACGAGATCATCTTCGCCTCGGCGGCATTTTCGATGCTGGCGTGGGCGCAGGAACCGCAGGTAATTCCCATTTGGCCGGCCGGCAATCTGGCCGCCGATGCCGCCTCCCAACATGAAGTGATCACGGAGAACGCCGCCCACGAGCATAGCGTCACCAATATTCACAATCCCACCATCACGGCGTACCTGCCGCCGCAAGAGAAGGCTACCGGTGTGGCCATCGTGGTCGCTCCCGGCGGAGGCCATCGCTTCCTCTCCATCGATCACGAAGGGTACGACGTCGGCAAGTGGCTGGCCAGTATCGGGGTGGCTGGTTTTGTTTTGAAGTACCGGCTGGCCCGCGCGGAGAATTCGCACTACACGGTCGAAGACGCCGATCAGGACGCGCAGCGCGCCATCCGTCTGATCCGCAGCCGTGCGGAGGAGTGGCGCATCAATCCGGCCAAGGTGGGAATTCTCGGATTCTCCGCGGGCGGTGAAGTCGCTGTGCTCGCCGCCACGAAGTTCGATCGCGGTAAGCCGGACGCTTCCGACGCCATCGAACATCAAAGCTCCCGCCCGGATTTCCAGGTGTTGATTTACCCCGGCGTGCAACCCGCCAACATCGTGGTGACCAAAGACACGCCGCCGGCATTCATGCTCTGTGCGAACGACGATGCGGGACCTTCCAACGCGATTCCCGCCCTGGCGCAGGCGCTGAAAAAAGTAGGAGTGCCGGTGGAGATTCACATATACCATAGCGGCGGCCACGGTTTTGGCATCCGTCCCCGGCCGCTTCCGATTTCGAGCTGGCCCCTGCGTTTGCAGGAATGGATGATGGACAGCGCCATTCTGCCCAAGAATTAGATCGCGGCCGTCGGGGAGCGGGGTAGTTCAGGTCATGGTAGCATGGACGTTCCAACTACCTTGATCAGAGCCGTCAAAGGAACCAGGGATCTACTGCCTCCAGCCACCGAGGTGTGGAACAGCGTGGAAGCCGCCGCGCGCGCGGTTTTTCGCGCCTATAATTACCACGAAATCCGCACCCCCATCTTCGAGGAGACGCAATTGTTCGCGCGCGGCGTGGGCGAGGAAACCGACATCGTCACCAAGGAAATGTACACCTTCGAGGACCGCGACGGCAGCTCCCTCGCGCTGCGGCCCGAGTGCACCGCTTCGGTGATCCGCGCCTACATCGAGCACCGCCTGGACCAGCGCCCCGGCGTGCAGAAGCTCTACTACCTTGGCCCCATGTTCCGCCGCGAGCGCCCGCAAAAGGGCCGCTACCGCCAGTTCTACCAGATCGGCGCCGAGGCCATCGGCTCGGAATCCCCCATGGTGGATGCCGAGGTGATCGAGATGGTGGTCGAGATTCTCAAGCGCGCCGGCTTGGCCGGTTTCGAGCTTCTGATCAATTCCGTGGGCGACCGCAACTGCCGTCCGCAGTACGTCGAGCGCTTGCGGCAAGAGTTGAAATCGGTGGCGCAGGGGATGTGCGGCGATTGCCAGCGCCGCGCCGATACCAACCCGCTGCGCGTGCTGGATTGCAAAGTGGAAGCGGACCAGCCCATCATCGAGAAGCTGCCCAGCATCGTCGATCACCTTTGCGACGCGTGCCACGCGCACTTTGAGGCCGTGAAGCAGTCGCTGGCCGATCGCGGCCTTCCATACCAGGTGCATCCCCGGCTGGTCCGGGGCCTGGATTACTACATGCGCACCACATTCGAAGTAGTCCATGGATCGCTGGGCGCGCAGAATTCGGTGCTGGGCGGTGGGCGCTACGACGGCCTGGCCGAAGCGCTGGGATCGAAGGTTCACTCGCCGGGCATCGGTTTTTCGATCGGCGAGGACCGCCTGGTGATGAGCGTCGAGGGTGCCCACAGTCCCGCCGCGCTCGACCTTTTCATTGCGCCGCTCGGCGAGCCGGCTCTGCGGCACGCCGCTTTGATGGCGCGCGACTTCCGGAGAAGCGGCCTTTCCGTGGAGCTGGCCGAAGGCAAGCTGAAGCGCGTCATGGAACTGGCCAACAAGTTGGGAGCGCGGTTCGCGCTGATCGTGGGCGAGAACGAAATGGCGGCGGGCCGTTACGCGCTCAAGGATATGTCCACGGGCGAACAGGAGAGCCTGACCCGCGACGAAATCGCCGCCAGGCTGGCCGCGGTCTTGAATTGATAATATCGGATATGGAAACCTCAGTTGCACTGGATTTTCTAGGCGAGCTTCGCCGTACTCATACCTGCGGCGAACTGCGCGCCGCGCACGCGGGCCAAACTGTTGTCTTGATGGGATGGGTCCACCGGCGGCGCGATCATGGCGCCGTGATTTTCATCGACCTGCGCGACCGCGAAGGCCTCACCCAGGCGATTTTTCACGAGGACATCGATTCCTCCGTTCACCGGCGCGCCGAAGAGGTGCGCAACGAATACGTGATCGCCGTGGAAGGCGCGGTGAAGCAACGCTCGCCCGAGACGGTTAATCCCAACATGCCTACCGGCGAAATCGAAGTGGTGGCGTCGAAGATCTGGATCCTCAATGAATCGCGCACCCCGCCGTTCCCCGTGGAAGAGGAAGCCGGCATCAACGAAGATGTCCGCCTGAAATACCGCTACGTGGATTTGCGCCGCCCGCGCATGCAACGCAACATTATCCTGCGTTCGAAGATTTCCTTCGCGGTGCGCGAGTTTCTCTATGCGCAGGGCTTTCTCGAAATCGAGACGCCCTTCATGACGCGCTCCACGCCGGAGGGCGCGCGCGATTACCTGGTCCCCTGCCGCGTGCAGCCCGGCACCTTCTACGCCCTGCCGCAATCGCCGCAGATCTTCAAGCAGATCCTCATGGTGAGCGGGTTCGACAAGTACTTTCAGATCGTGCGCTGCTTCCGCGACGAGGATTTCCGCGCCGACCGCCAGGCGGAGTTCACCCAGATCGATCTGGAGATGTCCTTTCCCCAACAGGAGCGGATTTTCGAGGCGATCGAGCCGCTAGTCCAGCGCGTCTGCGAAGTGGCCGGGTTCCGCGTGGAAACGCCCTTCCCGCGCCTGACCTACGCCGAGGCGATGTGGCACTATGGCAGCGACAAGCCCGACCGCCGCATCCCCCCGATGCATCCGGTGGAGGACCTGCTGCCGGAGCTGGCGAATGCCGGAATGCCGCTGGTCGCCATCCACATTCCCGCGACCGGCGCGCCCAGCCGCAAGGAGCGCGACGAGCTCAAGGCCTTCGGCCTGGAACGCGGCCTGCGCGTCTACGACGATGCCAGGCGCCTGGACCGAGATTATCCCGGCCCGATGGCCAAGGTGCGCGACCGCTGCGGCGCGGGTGAAGACGATCTGCTGGTGCTGGCCGCGTGGGCCGGCGAACCCAAGGGCCAGCGTCCCGAGGAAACCGTCTACCTGGCGTGCGGCCAGTTGCGCCTCTACTGCGCGCAGAAGTTCAACGACCGCCACAAGCTACTCGACCCCAGGAATCTCCAGTTCCTGTGGGTGGTGGACTTCCCCATGTTTGAATGGAACGAAGAAGAAAGCCGCTGGAACGCCGCGCACCACCCCTTTACCTCGGTGCACGATGAAGACCTCGAAAAGCTGACCGCGGACCCCGCCCGCTGCCGCGCCAAGTCCTACGACCTGGTGCTGAACGGCGTGGAGATGGGCTCCGGCTCCATCCGTATTCACCGCCGCGACGTGCAGGCCAAGGTGTTTGGCGCGCTCGGCATGACTGATGAAGAGGCCCGCCGCCGTTTCGGCTTCCTGCTGGAGGCGCTGGAATACGGCGCGCCGCCGCACGGCGGAATCGCTCTCGGCCTGGACCGCCTGGTGATGATTCTGGCAGGCGAAAGTTCCATTCGCGACGTGATCCCGTTCCCCAAGACGGCGCGCGGCACGGACCTGATGTGCGACGCCCCCTCGGCCATTCCGGAGCGCCAGTTGCGCGAGCTGGGCATCAGTCTTCGCGGGCACGCCAGGTGACGCTGCGAAAGCCCGAATTTTTCTCTTGACCTGTCTACAGCTTCAGGGTTGACACTGAGAGCAGAGCGATGCCGCTGACCGTCACCAAGCTTGCGCGCGCCTGCGATCTCGCCCGCAGCACCGTGCTGTACTACGAATCCATCGGCCTGTTGCAGCGCCCGTGCCGTACGCCCGGAAACTATCGCGTCTACACCGAAAGAGACCTCGGCCGCCTGCGCCAGATCTGCGCTTACCGGGATGCCGGTCTCGAACTCAGCGACATTCGTTCCATCCTCGACGCTCCCCACACCGGCGCCGCCGCCGTCCTGCGCCGGCGCCTTGTAGAATTGAGCGCCGGCATCGAACGCCTCCAGGAACACCAGCGGGCCATTGCGCGCCTGCTGAAGAGCACGGATCAACTAAGGAGAATTCCCATGGTCACGAAAGAGAAGTGGACCGCCATCATGAGCGCCGCCGGGTTCACGAAGGACGACATGCACCGATGGCACGCCGAGTTCGAAAGGTCGGCGCCTCAGGAGCACCAGGAGTTTCTCGAGTTCCTCCACATTCCGGAACAGGAAGTGAAGACCGTACGCGAGTGGAGCCGCGGATTCAAGGCGTAAGCGCCGGGGTCGCGCGGCGCACCGTGTTTGCGCCCAAAGAACGAAAGATGTTAAACCTATGAAGACGCATTCATGCCCGCTAAGCTGCAAGGCATCTTCACTCCGACCCTCGTTCCGCTGGACGAGCGGGGCCAGATCAACGAGCCCGAGCTTCGCCGTTTCATCTCCTGGTTGATCGAGCACGGCGTTCACGGTCTGTATCCCAATGGTTCCACTGGCGAGTTTACGCGTTTTTCGCCGGAAGAGCGCCGCCGCATCGTCCGGATCGTCTGCCATGAGGCCCGTGGCCGCGTTCCCATCCTGGCCGGCGCCGCCGAAGCCAACGTGGCGGAGACGCTGGCGGCTTGCGAGGCTTACGCCGGCATGGGCGCGCAGGCCGTCGCCATCGTCTCGCCGTTCTATTACAAACTCACTCCGGAATCGGTGTACGCCTATTTCGCCGAGATCGCCCGCCACTCCCCCATCGACCTCACGCTCTACAACATCCCCATGTTCGCCAGCCCCATCGACGTTCCCACCATCCGGCGGCTGGCCGAATTCCCGCGCGTGGTGGGCATCAAGGACTCCTCCGGCGACCTCGCCTTCATGATGCGGCTGATCTCCGCGGTGCGCCCCCTGCGCCCCGATTTCAGCTTCCTCACCGGCTGGGAGGCCGTGCTCGCGCCCATGCTCATGATCGGCTGCGACGGAGGCACCCACGCCAGCGGCAATGCCGTCCCGGAAGTAACCCGCCGCATTTACGATCTCTGCCGCGCCGGCAATTACGCGGAAGCCATGCAGTGGCAGTACCGCATCCTCGAACTGTTCGACGCCATGCTGTACCCCTTCGAATTCCCCGACGGTTTCCGCGCCGCCGCCGAGTTGCGGGGTTTCCGCATGGGCCGCTCGCGCCAGCCCCAGACCGGCAAGCAGCAGGCCGACCGCACCGCGCTGGCTTCCGTGCTGCAGTGTATTCTGGCCGATTTCGAGCTGGTGGAACGTCCCGCCGCGGGCTGTGCGCCGCGGGTCGGGCAGCCGGAGCAAGACAAGGTCGAGCAGGTGATTTTCGAAGTAATGCGCGAACTTGAGAAGCGGGGTGTCCTCTGAACGGCGCGCTCGCCTTCATCGAGATCGGTGGATGGTCGCCGGCCATGGTGGTGGTCGACGCCATGGAAAAGACCGCCGGCGTGCGCGTGCTCCAGACGGAACTGAACGACAGCCCCGGCGTGTGCCTGAAGCTTTACGGCCCCCTGGCCGACATCCAGATGGCCACGCGGGCGGCCGAGGAAACCGCCCACGCCATGGGCACCGCGGTGATCGCGCACGTGATACCGGGGCCCTCGCCTTTTTCGCAAGCCGCCTATGAAGCCGAGGTCGATTTCAGCCCGCTCATCGAGCAGCCGACCGTGCAGTATCCGGAGGAAACTATGAACGACCCGGGCCAATCGCCCTTCGCCGTGGGTCTCATTGAGACACAGGGCTTCACGGCCGTGTTTGAAGCCATCGACACCGCGTTGAAGACTTCCGCGGTGGAAGTGCTGGCCCGCGAAAAGCTGGGCGGCGGCTACATTACCGTGCTGATCAAGGGCGATGTGTCGGCCGTGCAGGCCGCGGTGGATGCCGGCAAGGCCAAAGTGGAAGGCCTCGGCCGCCTCATCGCCGCCCACGTGATTCCCAGCCCCAGCCAGGGCGTCCTGTCGCTGCTGCCCAAATGAGCGGGCTGCCGCGGCCCGCTCGCTGCAGCGTGCTATCATGGTCTCGAAAGCCTGAATGGGAGGAAAACAACGATGGGCCCGCTAGGCGTGCCGGAGATGGTCTTCATCTTCTTCCTGGCGCTGATCTTATTCGGCCCCGAGAAGATGCCGCAACTGGGCCGCTCCGTAGGAAAGGCCTTGACCCAGTTTCGCCGCGCCCAGAGCGAACTGAAGTCCACGTTCGAACGGGAGATGAAAAACCTGGAACAGGAAACGGAATCGTTGAAGGAAGTCACCAGCCAGTATCAATACGACACCTACAACTACGATTATTCGTCGTATGAATCCACGCCCGAGACTTCATACGGGTCGGAAACCTACGATTCCGCTGCCGCTACCCCATCCACTGCAAGCGCATCCGCACCTGAGGGCGCTGAGTCACCAGCAGCCGATGCGCCGGAGGGCACTGTCGCCCACGGCGCCGAAACGGCGGCCGAACCGACCGAGACGGCTTCCCCCACGGCTGAGCATATCGCGTAACACATGAATTCTTCCGACGAGCCAAAGGGGACCGGCGATCCCCAAGCCGGCGCCGCGCCTTCCGCGTCCGCTTCCACCTCCGTGACCGCGGTAGTGAAAGCCAAACCTCGCTCCGGCGGGGGAGGAAAGACTCCGCCACCACCGCCGCCGCCCTCCGGAGGCGATTCCGGTGACGAAGAAGATGGCATGCTGCGCATGTCCTTCCTGGAACATCTGCAGGAGCTGAGGACGCGCATCGTTCGGGCCCTGTGGGGTGTGGTTGCGGCCTTCTTGGTGAGCCTTACCTTCAGCAACGAGCTTTGGCGCTTCGTCTCCCAGCCGGCCGTGCAGGCCCTTAGGACTCTGCACTACCCCGACACCCTCAAACAGATCACGCCCATGGAAAGTTTCAACGTGATCTGGTTCAAGCTGCCCTGCCTGGTCGCCATCTTCCTCGGCTCTCCCTGGGTTCTGTATCAGGTCTGGGCCTTCATCTCCCCCGGGCTGTACCGCAAGGAGCGGCGATGGGCGGTTCCGTTTGTGCTCACCTCCGCCGGCCTGTTCATTGGCGGCGGCCTCTTCGCCTACTTTGTGGCCTTCCGCTATGGCCTCACGTTCCTGTTGAGCATCGGCGCCGGGAACCATGTCGAGCCCATGGTTTCCATCAGCGAGTATTTCGATTTATTTGTGAACGTGATCCTCGGGGTAGGATTGGTTTTCGAGCTCCCTGTCCTCATCTTCTTTCTGACACTGCTGAGAATCGTCAGCCCGGCATTTCTTGTGCGGCACAGCCGCTACGCGATCCTGATCATCTTCATCATTGCCGCCGTAGTGACCCCGACCCCCGACGTTTTCAACATGATGCTGTTTGCGGTGCCTATGTGCCTGCTGTTCTACGTGGGCATCTTCGCCGGTTATTTACTAGTGCTGCATCGCGAGCACCGGAGATTCCCCTGGCGCATGACACTAACTATCGTTCTAACCTTACTACTCCTCCTGGCGGTGGTTGGTTATATTGCTGTTGCCAAGCATGCCATCAAGCTGGTACCATACTGGCCATTTCTGACTCATTAGTTGTTTTTTAGTGGAATCAGGCTACTTGACGAGTGTAAGATGGAATGATCCATTTCAGAGTACTTGTGTGGTCAGTCGATAGTCAGGCTTGTGATGGACCTGAATAAAGCGATACAGCAGTTGTACGCCGAGAAAGAGAGACTCGAGCGGGTAATTGCCTCACTGGAGGAATTGCAGCGAAACGCCGGCGCTGTTCCGGCTCTCACCCAGAGCGTCAAGCGCCGCGGCCGGAAGTTCATGGACCCCGAGGAACGCCAGGAAGTTTCGAACAGGATGAAAAAGTATTGGGCCGCCCGGCGTAAGGAGCAGCAGAAACATGCGTCGGTTCACGGTTCCTGAGCCATGGCCCGCGGCTATCGTGGATCCGTTTTTTTGAAGTACCAAAGCCAGTAGTACTGGCTCTCGGCGCCGTAGTGGTATCGCAGTTCGAAGCCGCAGCGTTGCGCCATCTCGCGCGCGTCCCGCTCGCTAAACGGCACGCCCACCCAGGTATTGTCCGGTTCGGCCTCTACCAGCGAGGAACCCTGCACCTGGAATTTGAAGAGTCCGCCGGGCCGCAGCAGGCGGCAGACCTCGCGCGCGTAACTCTCGATGATCTCGTGGCTGGGGATGTGCTGAAACACGATACAGGAAAAGGCGAAATCCATTTGCAGTTGAGCGCCCAGGCCGAAGCGGTTCCACCAGTGTTCGCGCACCGCGCCGAGGTCCATGCCATTGTTTCGGAACACTCGCACGTTGGGGAACCCCTCCACCGCGCGCCGGGCTTGGCGCACCATCCGGCGGCTGATATCCACGGCGTACACCTGGCCGAAGAAGCCCGCCAGCGCGCGCGTCACGCGCCCGGCGCCGCACCCGATTTCGAGCACCCGCATGTCTCTCGGGTCCATGCCCTGGCAGACGTTGGCGATGTCGTTCAGAATATCCTCTTCCAGCGTGACCTGGCCGGATTGGTAGAACTCTTCGTCGGACCAGCAGTCTTGCCCGGTCACCACGTGGTGGCGCGCGTTTTCGCGGGCTCGTTGGTCCCAATCCCGCTGCATTCGCCGGAGTTGCTCGGTGATCTGCGTTATCGCCATTTGCTATATTCATATTGTAGTTGCCGGCTGGAGTGGGCGGCTAGCTCAGCTGGGAGAGCACGGCGTTCGCAACGCCGGGGTCGCGGGTTCGAATCCCGCGCCGTCCACCATTTCAGTCCGGCATCGCGGCGGAAGAGTGTGCGATGTGTTCCCGGTAGGCGAGTATGCGATGGACCTAGATAAAGCGATTCAGGAATTATACGCCGAGAGGAAGAGACTTGAGCGGGTGATCGCTTCGCTGGAGGAATTGCAGCGAAGCGCCCGCGCTGTCCCCCCTCTCACTGAGAGCGTCAATCGTCGCGGCCGGAAGTTCATGGACGGCCGGGAACGCCAGGAAGTTTCGGAGAGGATGAGGAAGTATTGGGCCGCCCGCCGTAAGGAGCAGCAGAAACATACGTCGGGCCGCGGCTCCTGACTTATACGGGCTTTGGACTTCTTGGCCAACTACAGATACAGATGAAGCTTACGTTTTGGGGCGCGGCCGGCGAGGTCACCGGCTCGATGCACCTCGTGGAATCCGGCGGCCGGCGCTTTCTGCTCGATTGCGGGCTGAACCAGGGCCGCCGGAAAGACGCCGACCGCAAGAATCGAAATCTTCCGTTCCCATCTTCCTCCATCGATGCTGTGGTTCTCTCGCACGCCCACATCGACCATTGCGGGAACCTCCCAACCCTGGTGAAAAACGGCTTCTCCGGCCCCATTTTTTCCACTCCGGCCACCATCGATCTGTGCCACTGGTTGCTGCGCGACACCGCCCATATCCATGAAAAGGACGCCGAGTTCCTCAACAAGCGGCTCGACCACCGCAAGTCCATGGGCCTGGAGGACGGCCGTGTGGTGCCGCTCTATACCATGGAGGATGCCGAGCGTACCCTGCCGTTGCTCCAGCCGATGCCCTACCACAACCCTAAGATCCTGGCCCCTAACCTGAACTACGTGAGCTACGACGCCGGCCATATTCTCGGCTCCTCTTTCGTCGTGCTTCACGAGTCGTCCAACGGCTCGCCCGTGCGCCTGGGGTTCTCCGGCGACATTGGCCGGCCGAACCTCCCCATCATCCGCGATCCCGAAACCATGCCGGCCGCCGAATACCTGATCATGGAGAGCACTTACGGCGGGCGTTTTCACAAGGGTGTCAGCCACGTCGTCAACAAGCTCGCGGACGTGGTGAACCGCACTGCCGGGCGCGGCGGACGTATCATCGTGCCGGCTTTCGCGGTGGGCCGCACCCAGCAGCTCGTGCTCCTGCTTCACCAGCTCACCAACGAGAAGCGCATTCCCAATATCCCCATCTTTGTCGACAGCCCGCTGGCGCTCAACGTCACCGCGGTCCACCGCGATCACCCCGAGTGCTTCGACGATGAAACCAGGGAGTACCTGTTGCACCACGAGGACCCCTTCGGCTTCGAGCGCCTCCAGTACATCCGCGACACCGCCGACTCCAAGAAGCTGAACGACCTTCACGGCCCTTTTGTGGTCATATCCGCCTCCGGAATGTGCGAGGCGGGCCGCATCCTGCACCACCTGCGCAACAACATCGAAGATCCGCGGAATACTGTGCTCATCACCGGGTTCCAGGCGCAGGATACGCTCGGCCGCAAGCTCGTCGAAAAGTGGCCGGAAGTGCGGATTTTTGGCGAGCCCATGCGGGTCCGGGCCGAGATTTCGAGCCTGGATGAGCTGAGCGCACACGCCGACCAGGGCGAGCTGATGGAATGGATCCGGCCGCTGGCGCCCTCCCTGCGCCAGGTCTTCCTGGTCCATGGCGAGCCCCAGCAGTCCCAGACACTCGCCAAACTGCTCCATTCCACGTACAATCTAAATGTGGTGATCCCGACGCCCGGCCAATCTTTCGACCTCGCTTAGGCGAAACCGGAACGCCCCCCCGGGCCATCTATACTGTAAGAAGCTAAAAGGAGTTCGACAAAGTGAGTCCAACGACATATACGGAGCCGCAGCCCCCACGCTCGCCTCTCCTCACGGCGCTTGTGGCCGGCGCCATAATCGCCCTCGTGGCTGCCAACATCTACCTCTACGTCCAGATCGACCATGTCCGTACGGACCTGGCCCAAATGGACCAAGCGCTCAAGACGGGGTTGAGCAATCTGAGGGACGCCTCCTCGGTCACCACGGCCGCGCAGCAGCGACACCTCGATACGCTGAAGGAGGAGTTGGAAGCCTCCCGCGCCCAGCTCCGCGACCAGGCCATGACCATGTCCGCCAAGGCCAAAGCCGAAGCCAACGCCCGCACCGAGCAGTTAATGCACCAGATCGAAGCCGAGCAAGCCAAGGTGCAGCAGCAGGTCAGTTCCGAAATCAGCGACGTCAAACAGTCCGCTTCCGCCGCCAACACCAAGATCGCCGATGTCTCCACCGATGTCGGCAACGTGAAGACCCAGGTGTCCGCGACCCAAGCCGAATTGCAGAAGACCATCGCCGACCTGAAGTCCGTTACGGGCGATCTGGGCGTGCAGAGCGGCCTGGTGGCCACCAATGCCAAGGAACTGGAGGCCCTCAAGCGCCTGGGCGAGCGTAACTACATCGACATCAAACTCGGCAAGAGCAAGAAGCCGCAACGTTTCGGCGATATCACGCTTCTTCTCAAGGATGTCAATGTCAAGAAGAATAAGTACACCGTTGACGTGATGGCGGACGATAAGCTCACCGAAAAGAAGGACAAGAGCATCAATGAACCCGTCCAGTTCTACACCTCAAAGGGTGGCCGCCTGCCGTACGAACTGGTCATCAACCAGGTCCAGAAGAACGAGATCGTCGGCTACCTCTCGACCCCCAAGGAAACGGTCGCAAGATAATCCATAGGGGCCGGTCGGCAGGCGAAAGCGCCGGCCCACTCTGTCACGAGGCGCCCTCCGTCCTCTCGACCAGCTTTTCCGCGTGTACGCAGTAAATTGCCGGTTTGCCGTCCCGATCGCTCTGGAAGTAAATGCGCTGGCTATCCGGCGCGAACACCGGCGCAACCGTTTCCGGATGGCTTGCCCGGTGCTCGCAAAGGGTTAGTTCCCGCCGGGTTACGCGCAGCAGAATCAATACGTACGGCGACGCGGTATTGCGGCTTGCCCCCACGAACACCGAAGTGTCGCGGTTGAATCCGAAATGCGCAAACTGGCTGGTCTTGGCGACCAGTTGGTCGGTGTCCGTATCGGGCCCGTATTCGCGGATGGCGTTCAACTGGGTTCGGTCTTCCGGAATGTTCAGGTAAAGGATGGTCTTGCCGTCCGGCGCCCAATTGGCCGCCCCGATGCGTCCGGCTGCCAGCTTGAGCCGGCGGTTCTGTTTCCCGTCGGAACCCACCAGCCACAGCGCCTCGTCCGCCTGCCGGTACAGGATCTGCGCGCGCCTGGGCCGCGCGATCGGATCGCCCATCTCGACCGGCCCCTCCATCACCGTGCGCGCCGCTCCGTGCGACAGCGTCACCACGCGCAGCCGCCAGCCTTCGCCGCGCCGCTCCGCGAAGGTGGCGTGCGTTCCATCCAGCGCCACGCTCATTCCCGCACCCCGGTCCCAACCCTCCGGAACCTGGTACACTTTGCGCTCCCGCGGCGTGGCAAGGTTCACAATGTGCAAGGAGCGCCCCGCGAAATAGCAGAACGAGCGGTCATCCGGAAGAAGGGTGATCGACGCACCGTCCAGTTCCTCGGCCTCGGTCAACTGCCACGTCTCGCCGCTCTTCAAATCCATGTGGAAGGCCTGCGGCGATCCGCCGCGGTCGCAGCAAAACAGCATCCACCCGCTCGACCGCGCGATGGCGCGGTTGTAATACGCCGGCATGGTGCTGGTATAAGCCGGGTCGGTCAGCCGGTAGACGTCCATCTCCGTAGCCGGATCGGAATACCGCCGCGAGTCCGATGGAAACGTGGTCCCCTTGGGTCCCTGGGCCGCCAGACGCGTCCCCGCCAGCCCGGCAATCAGCCACGATCTGCGCGAGAAGCGGCGCGCCGAACTCGCCATAAGCCGATGGTATCCTAAGGCTTAGTGACCTGCCAACGCCTCGCTTTGGTGGTTTCTCTGTTAGTGCTGCCGCCAGCGGCTCTTGTGGCGCAGGAAAACCGCATCGCCGGCCCCATCGACCGGAGCCGGACGGTGCTCCTGAAGGGAAACGTCAACCCCAGGGCGCAGGCGCAATATGACCAGGGACCGGTCGAGCCTTCTTTCGAGCTGGCGTACGTCACCCTGCTGCTCAAACCCTCGCCCAGCCAGCAGACCGCGCTCGAGCAGTTGCTCGACCAACAGCAGGATCCGTCGTCCCCCCATTACCACCAGTGGCTGACGCCCGAGCAATACGCCGCGCGCTTCGGCCTCAGCCCCGGAGACATCGCCATCATCGTCTCGTGGTTGCAGTCCCAAGGCCTGCAGGTGAACGACGTCGCCCGCGGCCGCCACTGGATCGCGTTCAGCGGCACGGCAGGGATGATCGACGGCACTTTTCACACTGCCATTCACCGCTACATTGTGGATGGCGAGACGCATTTCGCGACCGCCTCCGAGCCTTCCATTCCAGCCGCTCTCGCCGGCGTGGTGAGCGGCTTCCGGGGACTCGACGACTTCTATCCGAAGCCGATGCATCGGTCGGTGCCCGCCGGCGACCCTGCATACAACGGTAGCAGCGGCGCACACTACCTGGCCCCCGACGATTTCGCTACCATCTATGACCTGAATCCGCTTTACCTCACCGGCATCGATGGCACCGGCCAGAAACTCGCCATCATCGGGGACACCGATGTCGATCTCGCGGATATCCAGAACTTCCGGCGCCGCTTCAACCTGCCTGCCAACGATCCCCAGGTGGTTCTCTACGGTCCCGACCCCGGAACCAATAGCGACAACCTGGGCGAGGCGGACCTTGACCTGGAATGGTCCGGCGCGGTGGCGCGCAACGCTACCATCATTTACGTCTATTCCACAGACGTCAGTACCGCCGCCCAGCATGCTATCGACCAGAATCTGGCGCCGGTAATCAGCTTCAGCTTCGGCGGCTGCGAGCCGTCTGCCCCCGCGGCATTCCGGTCCATCGCCCAGCAGGCCAGCGCGCAAGGCGTCACCTGGCTGGCCGCTTCCGGCGATTCCGGCGCGGCCGGTTGCGATGAGGCGTTTTCCACCGAGCACCCGCAAGCCACACAAGGCCTGGCCGTGAGTTTTCCGGCCAGCATCCCGGAAATAACCGCAGTGGGCGGCACCATGTTCAACGAGAGCAGCGGAACCGGACCTTACTGGGGACCCAATGGCCCCAACCTCGGCTCGGTTCTTTCCTATATTCCGGAAACCGCGTGGAATGAATCCAGCACCAGTTGCCCGCCTACCGGCTGCCTGGCCGCCAGTGGAGGAGGAGCCAGCGTTCTCTTCTCCAAACCTCCCTGGCAAACCGGTCCCGGAGTGCCCAACGACAAAGTTCGCGATGTGCCGGACGTGGCTCTCTCCGCGGCCAATCACGATGGCTATTACGGCGTCACCGGCGGGCTTACTGTGGTCTATAGCGGAACCTCCGCCGCAACCCCGTCCTTTGCGGGAATCGTGGCGCTGCTGAACCAGACCCAGGCCCAGCCGGGCTTGGGCAATATCAATCCCGCCCTCTATCGGCTCGCTCAAAGCACCACCAACGTATTTCACGACATCACCACCGGCAACAACATAGTTCCGTGCGCGCAGGGCAGTCCGGATTGCCAAAACGGCTCCATGGGCTACCAGGCCGGTCCGGGATACGACCTGGTTACCGGTTTGGGCTCCGTGGATGCCTACCAGTTGGTCACCCAGTGGAATACCCTGGCGGGGAGCACCATCACCACATTGACCGCCGACTCCACCACTGTAACCGTGAACAGCACCGTGAAGTTCACGGCCACCGTGAGGGCCGCCGCCGGCAGCGCCACGCCCAGCGGCACGGTGAGCCTCAATGTGGCCGATAGCTCGCTCGGTTCCGCTCCGCTGACGGTTTCCGGCAGCGTGGCGACAGCCACCTTCACGCTCTCCGCCAGTCAGTTGCCCATCGGCGCCGGCAACGTGTGGGCAATCTACAGCGGCGACGCCAGCTTCAGCGGTTCGTCGGCCTCGCTCATCGTGACCGTCGGCTACCCGCCTGGCAGCTCGGTGGTGGTTCCCAGCATCTCGCCTAATCCTGTATTTGCGTACGCGTACGCACAGGGGGGTTATAGCTGGCTATGCAGCGTCACTCTGACCGAAACCGCCGGCGTTTCCACCACCCTCACGGGTTTCACCATTAACGGCCAGCCACAATCGCTCTCCAAGTACTTCGTTAAGCTCGGCATATCTCCGAATGGAACGGTGCACATCTCCACCATGGAGTTCAGCGGCCGCAGCGCACCAGCCACGCTCACATTCGGATTCACCGGAGTCGATGCCAGCGGGCAGACGTGGTCGCGGCAGGTTTCCGCGGTTCTCTACGGGCCTTCGATGGCTCTCTCCGGCGTGCCGTCCACGGTAGAGCAGAACCTCGGCGCTGATCTATCCTGCCAATGGTCGCAGCAGTTGTATTTGCAGGAGCAGGCCGGCTTCGGCGTCGAGCTTACCAATTTCCTGGCCGGAAGCCGTGACCTCAGCAGTCAGATTCAGCAGTATTTCGGGACCACGCAGCTTGCTCCCTTCGGCTCGTTGCAGGCCTCGGTTTGCTGGAGCAACGGCCCTCAGCCTCAGTTGGTGACCTATGAGATCGACGGCACGGCCGGCAATGGAAGCCAGGTGACGGTAACACTGTCGGCTTCACTTATAGCGCCCGCCGCTACCGCGGTCGTGCTCTCGGTCTCGCCGGCGGCGGTGTCGATGTCCGCGACGACCTCATCGCCGAATCCCACCGCCTCCGTGGCATTGAGCTTCACCGGCGGCGCGCCCCAGTGGACTGCTGCTGTCCTGCTCTCCGGCCGAACCGCAAACTGGTTGCAGGTTTCTCCCCTCACCGGTTCCGGCCCGGCGCAGTTGAAGCTCCAGGCTTCGAGCGCCACGCTGGTCAACGGCGTTTATAACTCCACCCTCGCCAACGGCGTGTACAGCGCCACCCTCGTCATTCAGGCATTGAACGCCTTACCCCAATACATCAGCGTGCCGGTTGTGTTTGTGGTGGGAGCCTCGTCCACGACCAGTATCGGCGCTGTGACCAACGCGGCGTCGTTCCAGAACGCCGTTGCTCCCGGTGCCCTCGCCACCGTCTGGGGATCGCAGCTCGCGCCTGCGATTCAACAGGCGGGCAGCCTTCCCCTCCCGCTGGCCATCGAAGGCGTCTCGGTTACCGTGAACGGCCTGCCCGCCCCGTTGCTCTACGTTTCGCCCGGGCAGATGAACATCCAAATCCCTTACCAAACGGGAGCCGGAACAGCCGTGCTGGGGGTGAACAACAACGGGCAAATCGCTTCTTACTCGTTCCAGGTGGCGCCGTCGGGGCCGGGCATTTTCCCCAACGCTTTCATCGATCCGACCAACGCGGCGGTCACCTCCGCCCCGCAAGGAGGAATTCTGACGCTGTTCATCACCGGAGACGGCGACGCCTCGCCGCCCGTCGTGACCGGAGCGCCGCCGCCAGCCAACACGCCGGTGGCCAATCTGCCGGCGCCCAGGCTCCCCGTTACCGTGACCGTCGGCGGAGTGCCGGCCCAGACCCCGTTCCAGTTCATCGGTATTCCCACCTGGTCGGTCGGTGTAACGCAGATCAATTTCGTCGTTCCACCGGCCGCTCCTCTGGGGCCGCAATCCGTGGTGGTAACTGTCGGAGGCGTGGCCAGTGCTCCGGCAACTCTGACGGTGACGCCGTAACTAAACTCTTGTCCCCGCGTCCGTCTTCTCTGACAGAGTAAAATAGGAACTGACGGACTTCCCCCCGTAACGAGACCTTTCATGATTGTTGATGCCATCCTGGCGAAGATCTTTGGCACCAAGACCGAGCGCGAGATCAAAGGCATGTTGCCCACGGTGGCTGCCATCAACGATCTCGAGCCCGAGCTCCGCCAACTGTCGGACATCGACCTCGCCGCCAAAACCATCGAGTTCAAAGAGCGCATCGCGCAGGGCGCCACCATCGACGATCTCCTCATCGAAGCTTTCGCCGTGGTCCGCGAGGCCGGCCGCCGCTTCCTCAACATGCGCCATTTCGACGTGCAGTTGATCGGCGGCATGGTCCTGCACCACGGCAAAATCGCCGAAATGAAAACCGGCGAAGGCAAGACCCTCGTGGCCACCTTGCCCTGCTATCTCAACGCCCTCGGCGGCAAGGGCGTTCACGTCGTCACCGTCAACGATTACCTGGCCAAACGCGACTCCGAATGGATGGGCCGCATCTACAAGGCCCTCGGCATGCGCGTCGGCGTCATCGTCCACGACCTCGACGACCAGGAGCGCAAGGACGCCTACGGCTCCGACATCACCTATGGCACCAACAACGAATTCGGCTTCGATTACCTTCGCGACAACATGAAGTTCCGCATCGACGACTGCGTTCAGCGCCCGTTCAATTACGCCATCGTCGACGAAGTCGATTCCATCCTCATAGACGAGGCACGCACCCCGCTCATCATTTCCGGCCCCAGCGAGGAATCCACCGACAAGTACTACAAGGCCAACCGCATCATCCCCAAGCTGGTGCGCGGCGAAGTCATCGAGGGCCGGGAACCGGGCGAAAAGTACACCACCGGCGACTACACCATCGACGAGAAACACAAAGCCGTCGCGCTCACCGAAGAAGGCTTCGACAAAGCCGCCAGGCTGCTGGGCCTCAGCGATATCTACAGCCTCGATACCATCGAGTGGAAGCACCACGCTGAACAGGCCCTGCGCGCGCACGTGATCTACCAGCGCGACCGCGATTACGTAATTAAGGACGGCGACGAAGGCCCCGAAGTGATTATCGTCGACGAGTTCACCGGCCGCCTCATGCCCGGCCGCCGCTGGTCCGACGGCCTCCACCAGGCCGTGGAAGCCAAGGAAGGCGTCAAGATCCAGCGCGAAAACCAGACCCTCGCCACCATCACTTTCCAGAATTACTTCCGCATGTACAAGAAGCTGTCCGGCATGACCGGCACGGCGGAAACCGAAGCGGCCGAATTCCAGAAGATCTACAACCTCGACGTCACCGTCATTCCCACCAACCGTCCTTTGATCCGCAAGGAGAATCAGGACATGGTCTATCGCACCGAGGTGGAGAAGTTTCGCAATGCCGCCAAGGAGATCATGGAATTGAACAAGCGCGGCCAGCCCGTGCTGGTGGGCACCATCTCGGTCGAGAAATCCGAAAGGCTCTCCGCCATCCTCAAGCGCATGGGCGTCAGGCACGAGGTCCTGAACGCCAAGAATCACGAGCGCGAGGCGTCCATCGTGGCGCAGGCCGGCCGCAAAGACGCCGTCACCGTCTCCACCAACATGGCCGGGCGCGGCACCGACATTCTGCTCGGCGGAAACCCCGAGTTCATGACCAAGGACGCCTGTCTCAAAGACAAGGCGGCCGAACGCCTCTCCGAAAACGAGGCCCAGTACGTGGCCGACGAGCATTTCTACTTCTTCACCCACCACGACCAGTTCTACCGGGTGCGCCGCGACAAATGGGACGAAATTTTCGCCCGCTTCAAGGCCCAGACCGACAAGGAACACGACGAAGTCACCGCCATGGGCGGGCTCCACATCGTGGCCACCGAGCGCCATGAATCCCGGCGCATCGATAACCAGCTCCGCGGACGATCCGGCCGCCAGGGCGACCCCGGCAGCTCGCGTTTCTTCCTCTCGCTGCAGGACGATCTGCTGCGCATCTTCGGCGGCGAGCGCATGCAAAACCTTATGCTGCGTCTCGGCATGGAAGAGGACGTGCCCATCGAAAGCAAGATGATCACCAAGCGCATCTTGAAGGCCCAGGAAGCCGTCGAAATGCAGAATTTCGAGGCCCGCAAACACCTTCTCGAATACGACGACGTGATGAACAAGCAGCGCCAGGCCGTTTACGGCATGCGCCGCCAGTTGCTGGAGGGCATCGATCAGAAAGAGCGGGTCATGGATATGGTGCGGGGCATCGTCGATCAATTCGTCGACCGGCACTGCCCCGACGAAAAGCACCCCGACACCTGGGACTTCGGCAGCCTCCGCACCGACGTCCTCAGCCAGTTCGGCTACAAGGTGGAGACCGCCGAGGTTGCCGACCTCAGCCGCCAGGAAATGTCGGACCTCATCTACGAACGGCTCCAGCACAAGTATCAGGAGAAGGAAGATCTGGTCGGCCCCGACGTCATGCGCCAGACCGAACGCATCGTCATGCTGCAAGTCATCGACAGCCAGTGGAAGGACCACCTGCTGTCGATGGACGAATTGAAGCAAGGCATCGGCAACCGCGCCTACGGCCAGAAGGACCCGCTGGTGGAATACAAGAAGGAGTCCTTCGATCTCTTCACCGCCATGATGGACCGCATCGAGGACGAGTCCGTCCGCTACCTCTTCTTCCTTCAGGTGAGCACCGGCTCCGGTCCGGTCCTGCCGTTCCCCACCGACGAAGACGAAGAGGAGGAAGAGGCGCCGCGCCCGGACCCCAGCGAACAGCAACGCCAGGCCGCCAAGAACTCCATGGAGGACTTCACGCGCAACATCCAGCGCAAGAAGGAAAAGGAATTGGCGGAATTGCAGTTCGTGGGCGGTGACGGTTCCACCGGCCCCAAACAAGTGGTGGCCGGCCAGAAGGTCGGACGTAACGACCCCTGCCCCTGCGGCAGCGGCAAGAAATATAAGAAATGCCACGGCGCCTGAACAACCTATGACCAGATTCCTTTTCGCCCTCCTCCTTCCCGCGCTTGCCCAGGCCGCCATCTGGCCCGACGTTATCGGCGACTGGCACCTTACCGCCACGTCCAAGCCGGTCCTCACCGACAGTCCCCTCTGGGATGAGTACGGCCTCCAGGAATCCGAAGCCGCCACCTACCAAAACGGCTCCGCCAAATTCACCGCCACCGCCTGGCGTCTCCAGGATTCCACTGGCGCGCTGGCCGCATACGACTGGCAGCGTCCGGCCCAATCCCAGCCTTCGACACTGGCTGTCCTGGCCGCCGAAACCGCCGACAGCCTGGTGCTGGTCCACGGCAATTACCTTCTCTCGTTCACCGGTTACAAGCCCACTACTCCCGAACTGGACCCCATCGTCGAGTCGCTCCGCAACGTCGACACCACAGCCCTTCCCACGCTCCTTGGCTACCTTCCCTCGCGGGATCGGGTCCCTGGCAGCGAGCGCTATATCACCGGCCCCGTCAGCCTCCGCAAATTCAATCCGGGCATCCCGCCCTCGGCGGCGGCTTTCCACCTCGGCGCCGAGGCGCAGTTGGGGGTTTTTCACGGCCCCAAAGGAGATATGGCGCTGGCCATCTTCGACTACCCTACCCCCCAGATCGCCATGCAACAAGTTGTCAGTCTCGGGAAAATCCCTGGTGCCGACGTCAAGCGCAGCGGCTCGCTGGTGGCCGTCATCCTCTCCCCGCCCGACCCGGACGCCGCCGAGCGCCTGCTCGCCCAGGTGCGTTACCGGGCCGCAGTGACCCTCGACGAGCATGTTCCCACGCTCCGGGATAACATCGGCAACCTGGTGATAAATGCTTTTATTCTCACTGGTTTACTACTGGCGTTCTGTCTCGTGTCGGGTCTCGCGGTGGGCGGCTTCCGGGCCTTCCTTCGCCACTTCCGCAAGGGGGAAGAACCCGAGGCCATGATCACCCTGCATCTCGAACAACGCTGACCCCGCTACATAACACCCCGCTTTTGTTTGCCTTAGAGCGAAATCCTCAGCCTGGAAACCGGGCTTTTCCGCCCCTCCGCCCTACCGTCGAAAAATGAACGTTCCCGCAAGTCACCCCGTACGAGGAGGTTACGGCTGAAAATTTTCAGTTGGATTTCTTCTTGACTTGCGAGCCGTTGGGAAATACGATCCAACTACAAGGTTTTGACGGTTGCGATTCCGTCGAAGCTGATTCTCCCATCGAACATCACCCTGGTAGAACAGGGGAAAGAATGCTCACCCTCCGGGGTGAGCATTTCTATTTTACAGAAAACATTGGAGTTACCTGCAAAACTGGGGTACTGTCAGCGCCTTTGAGGGTGTTCTCGCCCTCCGTCGCCGCTCTCTGGGGCCCCGAAACTCGTTCCGGACGCTCTGGCGGGCTGGAATTTCGCGCGCAAATGGCAACCTGGCGGGCACCGGGCAGCCGGCATCGCCCGCAATAGCCTATGATGGGCAGTGAATCACAATGACTGATCTGAAGTTGCAGATAATCCCTTTGGGTGGATGCGGCGAGTTTGGCATGAACATGACCGCCATCCGCTACGCCGATGACATCATCGTTATCGATTCCGGAATGATGTTCCCCGAGGCCGAGTTGCTGGGCGTGGACCTGGTTATGCCCGACATGAGCTTTCTCAAGGAAAACCAGCAATTCGTCCGCGCCCTCATCCTCACCCACGGCCATGAGGACCACATCGGCGCCGTCCCGTATTTCCTTTCCGAAATCGGAGTCCCCGTCTACGGCACCGATTTCACCCTGGCCCTGGTCGACCGCCGCCTGGAAGAGTACGACCTCGAAGAGGATCCTCGCTTCATCCACATCAAGCCCAAACAGATCCTCGAGATCGGCCCCTTCAAAATCGAGTTCATCCGCGTGACGCACTCCATCGTGAGCAGCGTGGCCCTCGCCATTACCACGCCTCTCGGAGTGGTCATTCACACCGGCGATTTCAAGGTCGATCCCACTCCCACCGATAACGAGCTGTTCGATCTCCACACCCTCGCCGACTACGGCAAGCGCGGCGTCCTCCTGCTGCTCTCCGATTCCACCAACGCCGACCGCCCCGGTTACACCGAGAGCGAGCGCGCCGTCCGCCCGCGCATGGAGGAGATCTTCAACCGCGCCGAGCGCCGCGTGCTGGTTTCCTGCTTCAGTTCCTCCATTCACCGCATCCAGCTAGTCCTCGATCTGGCGCAGGAATTCAGCCGCCGCGTGGCGGTCATCGGCAGGAGCATGGTGGCTGTCACCGAGATCGCCCACTCGCTAGGCCTGTTGGACATCCCCGACGGCATCCTGCTGCGCCCCCAGGATGCCATGGACCTGCCGCCCGACAAAGTGGCCATCCTCATCTCCGGCACCCAGGGCGAACCCATGTCGGCGCTGGCGCGCGTGGCCGTCGATAACCATAAGCACATCTCGGTGGAAAAGGGCGACACCGTGGTGCTCAGCGCCCGCATCATCCCCGGCAACGAAAAGGCCATCTTCCGCATGATCGACCACATGGCGCGCCGCGGCGCCGACGTCCTGTACGGCAGCATGAACCCGCCGTTGCACGTCTCCGGCCATGCCAGCGTGGAAGAGCAGAAGCTGGTCCTGAACCTGGTGCGCCCGCGCTACTTCATGCCCATCCACGGCGAGTTTCGCCAGCTTACCAAGCACGCGCGTCTGGCCGAGCACCTGCGCTTCGCCGGCCTGGAAGAGACTTTCATCATGGAATCGGGCGACGTTCTGGAAATCGATCACCACGGCGCGCGCAAAGCCAGCCGTGTTCCCGTGGGCCGTGTTTGCATCGATTCCGGCTCGGTGGACGACGTGGTGCAGGAGGTGGTCATCCGCGACCGCCGCCACCTTTCCGAAGATGGCATCGTGCTGCCCATCATCGCCATCAACCGCCAGACCGGCCGCATGGAAAACCCGCCGGAAATCGTCAGCCGCGGCTTCGCCCTGGCCGGAGACGGCTCGGAGTTCATCGAGAACGCGCGTCAGATAGTAGCCAAAACGCTGGAAGGCTCCAACCGCGAAGAGAAGACCGACTGGGGTGTCATGAAGGAGAAGATCCGCGCCGACCTGAAGCGCTACATCGTGAAGGAAACATCCCGCCGCCCGCTGATCCTGCCGGTGATTCTGGAAGTGTAGGAGGGATCATGCTTCGCTGGCTGGTCGTCGGCGTCGGTGATATCGCTACCAAACGCGTGCTCCCAGCCATCCTTGCCGAACCGCGCAGCCAGCTCGCCGGAATCGTCACCCGGAGCCCCGCCAAGGCCGAGCGCTACGCGGTCCCCTCGTGGACCGATCTGGACGCCGCCCTGTCGCAGTCCGCGGCCGATGCCGTCTACGTCGCCACGCCCGTTTTCCTGCACGTGCCGCAGACCATCGCGGCCCTGCGCGCCGGCAAGCACGTGCTCTGCGAAAAACCCATGGCGCTCGACTACGCCGAAGCCCTCACCATGCAGCAGGCCGCCGACGAGACCTGCGCCACGCTGGGGGTGGCCTACTACCGCCGCATGTACCCCAAGGTGGCCCGGGCGAAGGAGCTGATGGAGTCCGGTGCGATTGGCCGCCCGGTCTTCGCCGAAGCGACGGCCCACGACTGGTTCTACCCCGCCGATGGTTTCCGCGCCTGGCTGATCGACCCCGTCCGTGCCGGCGGAGGGGCGCTATACGACGTCGGCTCCCACCGCATCGACCTGATGAACTACCTGTTCGGCCAGCCCATGCGCGCCAGCGGCCACCGCTCCACGCTGGTCCACCCCATCCAGGTGGAAGACAACGCCACGGTGATGATCGAACATGCGACTGGCGTGCGCAGCCTGGTGGATGTGCGCCGGCATTCGCGCGTGGCCCGCGATGAATTCCGCATTCGCGGCACAGAAGGCGAGCTTGACCTCACCCCGCTCAACGGCCCTCAGTTCCTCCATCCCGGCGGCGCCGAGCATATCCCCGCGCACGCCAATCTGCACTACCCCTGTGTGGAGAACTTCGTGAGCGCGGTGCTGGAGAAAACCGAATTGCGGTCATCGGGGGCCAGCGCATTGTGGACAGAGTGGGTGATGGGGCAGGTGTAAAGAAACCGGGGACAGACGCAGCCCTCTGCTTGCTGGGCGCGGATATGATGGAATTGACGGACGGAATCATCTGTCCCACGTTGGTGCGCAAGGGAGAACCGTTGTGACAACGCTCAAACAGCGCGCATTCTTCTTGGTTGTAGTTTCGGCCGTTTTAGCGCCGCCCTGCCGGCCGCAGGAGCAATTCCCGCAGTGGAAGGTTGCTCCCATCGGGCTCAGTGGAACCTGGGAGCTGGCGGTAGACGCGGGAGCCGTTGTGGTTGGCAGTGTAAGCAATGTCGTTGCTCTCGGCTCCGAGCAAATCCCGGATCAGCCCTGGCCAGTGTCGCACGTACACGAGATTTACTGGTGCAAAGCCGACTTTCACGCCAGCGCCGTCGTCAAGGGTCGCCTCCCAACTCCTGGTAAGCAGTTCCTCTGGGCGGCAATCCGGCCCGGCTGCGGTTTCGAGTGGTTTCGCTACGGGTACGATGAAAGCGAAGCCCCGTTCACGGAAGTGTGGTTCGTCCGGGAAGAGGGTGAATACATCCGGCCCGTCGTGGACGGGGGCGGCGTATTCTGCGTATCGTTCCATGGGAAGTGGTTTGATCCTCCAGAAAAGGACGCCCCGACGGTCCTCGCGTCGCTCATGCTCAACCCCGCAGCCCTGGGTTGGACCCCTTCGCACTACGCGGTGGTGTTCCATTACGTGGTGAGTCTCCCACGCACAATTCTGGGAGAGGAGGAAACCGTCAAGCGGCTGAAAGCGCTGGCCACCAGCCAGGACCCCGATATTCGGACTGAGGTTTGCAGTTACCTCGACTCCCAGTTCCGGCAGCCGTGCCGTTAGCCAAGGGCGATGAACCAGGGGCGGCAACTAATCACACGGTTCAGCTGCCCGGCAACTGACCCTTCGTGTACGTCAGGCGAGCTTCAATTCACCGCGTGACCGGCTGTTCTTCTTCGGCGTTGGTGCGGAACGCGACCGGGCGTGGGGGCCTTGGCTCTCCATGGCCGCCCGCAGAATACGATTGATGCGCGTCTGGTAACCCCTGCCATGGGCCTTCAGCCACTTCAGCACGTCCGCGTCGAGGCGGATGGTGAGTTGTCGCTTTGGCAGCGGCCATGCTTCCGTTGCCTTGGTGAAGAAAGACCTGTCGAGCGGCGGAATGTCCGAATAGTCGATCCCGGCATCCTTCATGCGGTCAATTCTCGCCAAGTCGCTTTTGATAGATGTTTTGCTCACGTCGATTTGCCTTTCTCATGGAGCTATCCACGAAAGTGACGCAAGGCCCCGTCAACACCTGTTCAGCATCCGCGAAATCCAGTCCATGCTTGACGAAGTTGCTACGACTCTTCGCTTCGTCCCATGCGCACGTCATCATTTCGCAGTGTAGCTGCTTTTGTAGTTACATGCAAGGTGAAACTAGGCTACACCCCCTTCGCCAGGTGCAGCACCCAGAACGACGCGTACGCAATCACCGCCGCCGCCGGAATTGTCAGCACCCACGCCCACACGATGTTTCTCGCGATGCCCCACCGCACCGCCTTCAGGCGCTGAATGCTGCCCACTCCCGCGATGGCGCCCGCAATCGCGTGGGTGGTGGAAACCGGCAGCCCCAGGTGCGTGGCCAACAGCACCGCCGTCGCCGCGCCCGTCTCCGCACAGAATCCGCTGCGCGGCCTGAGCCGCGTCAGCCTTCCGCCCATGGTGTGCACGATACGCCACCCGCCGCTCAACGTGCCCAGGGCGATTGCCGCGTGCGCCGCAAGAATCACCCAAATGTGCACCTCGAACGTCTTCTGAAAGCTGGAGGTCACCAGCACGCCGGTAATGACCCCCATGGTCTTCTGCGCGTCGTTGGACCCGTGCGAGAGACTGAACGTCGCCGCGGAAAGCAACTGAAGCTTGCGGAAATACTTGTCCATCTTCGATGGGCTGGATCTCCGAAACAGCCAGTAGACCGCTACCATCAGCGCGTACGCCGAGATCATCCCGATCATCGGCGCCACCACGATGAACGTCAGCGTGAGTGGCCATTGGCCTCCCCGGCTGACGTTCAGCGCGTCCAGGCTGTGCGGCAATCCCCGCAGCAGCCCCACCCGCGCGATGGCCGCTCCGGCGTACCCGCCGATCAGCGCGTGCGACGAACTGGTGGGCAGTCCCAGCCACCACGTGATCAGGTCCCAAATGATGGCCCCCGCCAAGCCTGCCATGATGACGTAGGGCGTCACCAAGTTCAGGTCCACGAATCCCTGGCCTACCGTCTTGGCCACGGCCGTGCCAAAAACGAAGGCCGCGACGAAATTGAAAAATGCCGCCCACACCACCGCTTGAAACGGCGTCAGGACGCGCGTGGCCACAATCGTCGCTATGGAATTCGCCGCGTCGTGGAAGCCGTTGATGTAATCGAACACCAGCGCGATCGCGATGATCAGGGCGGCGAGCGTGAAGGTGGACATGATTAGCTGTTCTTGACGACTACGTTCTGCAGAACGTCGGCCACGTCTTCACAGCTATCGATGGTGTTCTCGAAAAACTCGTAGACCTCTTTGAGCTTGATGAGCGTGATGGGGTCCTTTTCCTTGTTGAACAGGTCCGCCACCGCGCTCCGCCCGATGAGGTCGGCCTCGTTCTCCAGGCGGTTGATCTCGATGCAGTGCGCCATGATCGTATCCTTCTGTTCCAGGGCCTCGAAGGCGCTCTTCAACGTCCGGGCGCAACTGGCGACAATTTCCGCCAGCGTCGCCATGGTGGCCGGAATCGGGTCGATATGATACGACACCATCCGGTGCACGGTGTCCTCAATCCCATCCAGCACGTTGTCGAGCGCGGAAGAAATATTGTGGATGTCCTCCGGATCGATGGGCGTGATGAAGGTCTGGTTGAGGCGCGTGAAGATCTCGTGGATGAGTTCGTCGCCCCGGTGCTCCAGAGAGAGGATTTCCGTGGCGCAGCCCGCCAGGCGCGAATTTCCGCCGCGGACACCGTCGTTGAGCAACCTGGACGCCTCCGAGATGATCTCCACTTGCTTCACAAAGAGGTGGTAGAAATGCTCCTCGCGTGGCAGTAGTCTCATAAGTCGGGCTTGGAACGAGAGAACCCCATCTTAATCGGTGTAAACGCCGAGGGTCAATCCGGGGCGCCCCTTGGGCCCGGCTATTGTTCCGTGACGATGGGGAACAATTCCCGCCGCGGCGCGCCTTCCAGGTGCAGCAGCCGTGGATCGAGCAAACGCCCCGTCTCCACGTTGCCCATGGCGGAAAGAATGTTCTCCTTGAGATGCGGATACTCGCGCTCGAGCTCCGCGAACATGTCGCGCAGCGCGCGCCGCACCGTCCCGGTCTTTTGTGAGCACCCGCACGGCACCACCGGAACGCCCAGCGCCTCGGCATAAGCGCGCGTGATGTCTTCCGTCACGAACACCAGCGGGCGGATGAGCCGGTATTCGCGATCGCGCGAAGTGGTCACCGGCGGCAGCGCGCTCAGCTTGCCCGTGAACATCATGTTGCGCAGCAGCGCTTCGCAGAAATCGTCGGCCGTGTGGCCGAACGCGATTACGTTGGCTTTCAACCCGTGGGCCACCTCGTACACCGCGCGCCGCCGGTACCGGCTGCACAGGTCGCAGCCGTGCTCCGGCTGGTCGTCGAGCAGGCGCAGGGAAGGAGCGTCGCGGTAGTAGGTCCACGCCACGCCGCGCTGTTTCAGGTACTCGCCCAGCGGTTCGACGGGCCGCAGGAACTTGCCCTGTTCCACAGTGAAGGCGCACACCGAGAAATCGATCGGCGCGCGTTTTTCGAGCAGCCGAAGGGCCTCCAGCAGGGTAGCCGAATCCTTCCCCCCGGAGAGCGCGACCGCCACCCGATCGCCGTCGCGAATCATCTTGAAGCGGTGTATGGCTTCCCCAACCTTGCGCAGCAGCGTTTTTTCCAGATCCACTGATTCGATTATAGTGGGGTGGACCACGTCGTCATGCCCTCCTCCGCCCGCACCTCCGCCTTCGACATCCTCCGCCAGGTGGAAGCCGGCGGCTACGCCTCCGATCTGCTTCTCACCCGCACCGCCGCTCTCGATTCCCGCGACGCCGGACTCGCCTCCGCCATCGTCTTCGGCGTGCTGCGATACCGCGCGCAACTCGACTGGCTCATCGGGCAGTACTCCGGCCGCCGGCAAAAGCTCGACCCCGAAGTGAGCATCGCGCTGCGCATGGCCATCTACCAGCTTCGTTACCTGGAGCGCATCCCGCCGCACGCCGCCGTGGCCGCCGGCGTGGAACTCGTCAAGCGCGCGCGCAAGCGCTCCGCCGCGGGCTTCGTCAATGCCGTGCTGCGGAAGGTGGATCGCAGTCCCGTCGAGTGGCCGGGCCGCGAGGTGGAACTCTCCTGCCCCGAGTGGATGCTGGCCCGCTGGGAACGCCACTACGGCGCCGAGACCGCCGCCGGTATCGCCCGCGCCGCGCTCCAGGAACCGGAAAAGTACATGCGCGGCGGCCGCATCCAGGACATCGGCTCCCAATCCATCGTCCCGCTGCTCGACCTCGCCCCCGGCCAGCGATTCCTCGATCTCTGCGCTGCGCCCGGCAACAAGACCGCGCAGGCGCTCGAATCGGGCGTTTGCGCCGTGGCCTGCGATCTCCATCATCGCCGCCTCGCGCCCATGATGAGCCTCACCCCCAACCTGGTGGTCCTCGACGCCACCCAGCCGCTTCCCTTCGCGCGCCCATTCGACCGCATCCTCCTCGACGTTCCCTGCTCCGGCACCGGCACCCTCGGCCGCAACCCCGAAATCAAGTGGCGGCTCACTCCCGCCGATCTCGACGATCTCCATAGCCGCCAGGCTGCGCTGCTGGCCAATGCGCGCGCGGCCCTCGCGCCCGGCGGCCTGCTGGTCTATTCCACCTGTTCGCTGGAACCGGAAGAGAATGAAGCGGTGGTCGCCGCGGTTCCCCCGGAACTCATCGCCGAAACCATGCGCCGCATCCCCGGCCGCGACGCCGGGGACGGGTTCTATGCCGCTGTGATAAAATCGAACCAGCCCGCAAATGGTTGAAATTATTCCGTCAATTCTCTCGGCGAACTTTGCCCGCTTGGCGGAGGAGATTGCTTGTGTCGAGCGCGCCGGCGCCACCATCCTGCACCTGGACGTCATGGACGGCCACTTCGTGCCCAATCTCACCATTGGGCCGCCCCTGGTCGAATCCATCCGCAAGACCACGCGCCTGCACCTGGACGTCCACCTCATGATCGAAAGCCCCGACCGCTATGTCGCCGCGTTCGTCCAGGCGGGCGCCGATTCCGTTTCCGTGCATTACGAAGCTTGCCGCAACCTGGATGGCACTCTGGGGCTGATTCGTAACGCCGGCGCCCTGGCGGGCATAGTGCTCAACCCCGCGACGCCGGTCTCGGTGCTCGAAGACGTTGTCGAGGTGGCCGATTACGTGCTCTTAATGAGCGTGAACCCCGGCTTCGGCGGGCAGAAGTTCATCCCTTACGTGCTCGATAAGGCGCGCAAGCTGGAACGGATGAGGCGTGAGAAGAAGTTAGCGCTGCCCATCGAAATCGATGGCGGCGTCCACCGGGGGAATCTTGCCGATGTGGTACGCTCCGGCTGTGAGTGGATTGTCACAGGGTCGGAGATCTTTCACAGTCCGGACCCCGAGGCTGCCGTGCGGGACATGCGCCAAATTGCCGCCGGCGCCACCGGGGTGAACGTGTAGGGGATTCAAATATGGTTCGAAACGCCGTTGGTTACGTCGCATTGCTCGCCGCGCTGGTGATTCTGCCGAGTTCGTGCGCGAAACGTCACAAGTACGACAACCCGATCACCAAGGACACCCAGCAGCCCGACAAGGTCCTGTTCGACAAGGCCATCAACGATGTCGAGCACAGCCGCTTCGAAGTCGCGCGGTTCACGCTGCAAACCCTCATCAACACCTATGACACCAGCGAGTACCTCGCCAAGGCCAAGCTCGCCATTGCCGATAGCTGGTTTCGCGAGGGCGGCGCCCACGGTCTCGCCCAGGCCGAAGCCGAGTACAAGGACTTCATCCTGTTCTACCCCGCCATGGAAGAAGCCGCCGAGGCCCAGGACAAGGTCTGCGACATCCACTACAAGCAGATGGAGAAATCCGACCGCGACCCCATGCATGCCTTGCGCGCCGAGGACGAATGCCGCCAGTTGCTGGTGCAGTTCCCCAACAGCAAGTTTGCGCCCGAGGCGCAGCAGAAACTGCGCGACATCCAGGAAGTGCTGGCCGACGCCGAGTTCAGGTCCGCCATGTTCTATCACACCAAGGGCGCCTTTCCCGCGGCGGCCAATCGGTTCCAGGGCATGGTTGACCAGTTTCCGCTTTACAGCGGGGCCGACGAATCGCTGTGGCAGCTCGCCGATTCCTACCAGCATATGGGCGACCGCTTCGAGAACCAGCAGGTGGCGGCCTTAACCAGGATCGTCAAGGACTATCCGCTCAGCATGCACGCCGATGCCGCCCGGGCCAAGCTGAAGGAAATGAACCGGCCCGTGCCGGAAGCCGATCCCGTGGCTTACGCCCGCATGAAGTATGAGCTCGAGAACCACACCAAGACCAGCCTGATGAACCACTTCTTTGGGGCTTTCCGCACCAGCCCCAACATGAACACGGCGGCCAAGTCGGGAAGCCCGCAAATGACCGGTCTGCGGCCTACCATCCCGGCCAGCGTTCCCGCCGTTGCCGCCGGCACCCAGGGCGTGAGCTCCGAGGTCTCCGTCTCCACTGTGGCCGACAGTTCCGCCATCGACAGGAATCCCGACGCTCGCGCCAACCCCCCTGCGCCGGGCGGCGCCGCGGGTGATACCGCCACCACCGTTACCGCCACCCAGCCCGTGGCCGCGCCCCCGCCGCCGGCGCCGGTCCAGCAATCCACTGTGACGCGCACCGGCGTGGATATCAACACCGCGTCTCTGGCGGAATTGCAGAAGTTGCCTGGTGTCGGAAAGATTCAGGCGCAGAGGATCGTTGCCTTCCGGCCGTTCTTGTCCATCCAGGATTTGATCCGGGTGGGTCTTCCGCAGAAAACCATCAATAACCTCAAGCCCGCCTCCAAAGGTTCCGCGACGCCTGCCCCGGCGCAAAAATGAGCCGCATTCTGCTGGTGGACGACAGCCCGCACGCCCAGCGCATGGGTGAGCGCATCCTCAGCGATGAGGGTTACGAGGTGGTCACCGTCAGCAACGCCGATTCCGCGCTGATCCGCCTGGAAGACGCCGATCCCGACGTGGTGCTGGCCGATGCCGTGATGCCCGGCCGCACTGGCTACGATATCTGCCAGTACCTCAAGATGAGCCCGCGCCACCGCCACGTGCGGGTCATCCTCATGTCCGGAGCCCAGGAGCCCATCGACGAGTCGCGGGCGCAGCTTGTCCAGGCCGATGGCGCGATTGAGAAACCGTTTGAGGCCAGCGCCTTGCTGGCGGCCGTGAAACCCCTGGCGGAAGCCGCGCGGAAGGAGCGGCCCGGTAGTCCCGACCCAGGCACCCCAGCCGCTGCCGCCGATCGGGCGCCGGGCGCCAGAGAGTCGTCGCCGTTCGTCGCCGTGGTGGATGCCGAACAGGTGCGCGCCGCCGTAACCCTGGCGCTCGACGCCACCATGGGCACGATGGTCGATGAAATCGCGCGCCGCGTGCTCGCGGCGCTCAACGCCGGCAAGCCCCAGGCGCAACCCGCGCCTGCGCCTCCGCAGCCCGAGCCTCCCGAGCCTGCGCTTCCTCCGCCCCCGCACACGCCGCGTGGGATGGTGCGCCGCGTGACGCCGCTGCGCGTCCGCACCGGCTCCATCCTCGGCTTAGACATCGACAACCTGGAACCGGAGGAGCCCGATTCCCAGCCCCCCGAGTAGCCTATGCCCGACAATACCTTCGACGTAGTCTCCAAAATCGAAATTCCGGAAGTCGTCAACGCCATCCAGCAGGCGCTGAAGGAGATTCACCAGCGTTACGACCTCAAAGACTCGAAGTCCAACATCGAGATCAAGGAGAAGGAAAACAAGATCGTGTTGTCCAGCCAGGACGAATTCAAGCTCAAAGCCGTGGTGGACCTCCTCGAATCCAAGCTGGTCCGGCGCAAGGTGCCGCTCAAGGGATTGACCTACGGAGAGATCATTCCCGCCGCCGGCTCCACGGTGCGCCAGGAGATCTCGCTGCAGCAGGGCATCCCCACGGAAAAAGCCCGCGAGATCGTGAAGAAGATCAAGGACAGCAAGCTCCGCGTGCAGGCTTCCATCCAGGGCGATTTCGTGCGCGTCGCCGGCCGCGACCGCGACACCCTCCAGCAGGTCATCAAGCTGCTGCGCGAGACCGATTTCGGCATCGACACGCAGTTCATCAACTACCGCACCAACTGAAGGAAGACCAGTGACTGCGCCCTCGACTCCACTTCCAGCCAGACTTTCGGGCGCCCTGCGGGGTGTGGTAATCCTGCTTGTTCTCTCCGTCTCCATTAACTACATCGATCGCGGAAATCTCTCCATTGCCGCGCCGCTGCTCAAAGACGAGTTGGGAATTTCGGCGTCGCAACTGGGGATCCTGCTTTCCTCTTTTTTCTGGACTTACGCCGCGTTCCAGATCCTCGCCGGCTGGCTGGTGGATCGCTTTGATGTGAATTGGGTTCTCGCGGTGGGGTTCTTCCTATGGTCGGCGGCCACGGCTACCACCGGCTTGATCCACGGATTTGCGGTGCTGCTGGTCCTGCGGTTGCTGCTCGGAATCGGGGAGTCGGTGGCTTACCCGTGTTATTCGAAGATCCTGGCCGCGCATTTCCTCGAGCATCAGCGCGGACTGCCGAATGCCTTGATCGACGCCGGCACGAAAGTCGGACCCGCGCTGGGCACGCTGGTGGGCGGCATCTTCATGGCGCGTTTTGGCTGGCGGCCGTTCTTCATCGTCCTGGGACTGGGCAGCCTGTTCTGGCTGCCTGGCTGGCTGAAATGGATGCCGCGCGGGCCAGGCCTCGCCGCTGGCCACCTCGGCGGGATCCCGAGTATTCCCGATATCCTGCGCCAGCGGTCGGCATGGGCTACCTTCTTGGGGCTCTTCAGCGGGAATTATTTCTGGTACTTTCTGCTTACCTGGCTGCCCTTCTACCTCGTTCGGGAGCGGCACTTTTCGATGAACCTGATGGCCACCGTTGGCTCGGCCGCATACTTTGTGACCGCCTCCGCAACCACTATGGCCGGATGGCTGTCCGATCGCGCCATCACCGCCGGCGTCACACCTTCGCGCGTCCGCAAGACCTGCACGGGAGCGGGGTTGGGGGGGGCCACTATTATTCTGGCGGTGGCATGGGTTTCCAATCCCGTGGCATCCATGGTCTTCCTGATGCTGGGCTGCATATCGTATGGCACCTACGCCTCCAGCCACTGGGCCATCACGCAGACCATCGCCGGGCCCCTGGCCGCGGGCAGATGGTCTGGTTTGCAGAACTTCGTGGGGAACCTGGCCGGGGTGGCTGCGCCCGCCATCACCGGTTTCGTCGTGGACAAAACCGGCGTGTTCTTTTGGGCCTTCGCCGTTTCCGCCGGCGTCGCGCTGGCCGGCTCAATGGTGTACCTGTTCCTGCTTGGGCCGGTCGAGCCGGTGGCCTGGCGCGCCCGCAATTGAGAAGGGCTGGATTCGCACCCCCGTTTGTGCCATGCTGAACGGTTCGTATGGACATTATCACCGGCAACGTCGGATGGATCGAAGTGATCTGCGGGCCCATGTTCTCGGGCAAGAGCGAAGAGCTGATCAGACGCCTGCGCCGGGCCATGATCGCGCGCAAGCGGGTCGAGGTGTTCAAACCGTCGATCGACACGCGCTATTCGGATGACGAGATCGTCTCCCACGGCGACCTCCGCATGCACTCCCAGGTGGTCGCCAACGCCGGCCAAATCACCGAGCGCATCGACTGGCGCTCGGAAGTGGTGGGCATCGACGAAGCCAATTTCATGGGGCCGCAACTGGTGGACGTGGCGCAGCGTCTGGCCGATAGCGGCAAGCAGGTGATCGTCGCCGGCCTCGACACGGATTACCTGGGCAGGCCCTTCCCGCCCATCCCCGACCTGCTGGCGCTCTCCGAATCCATCACCAAGACGCTCGCCATTTGCGTCCGCTGCGGCAACCCCGCCAAGCACACGCAGCGGCTGCGTGGTTCCGACGAGCTGATTGTGGTGGGCGCGTCCGACATGTACGAGGCCCGCTGCCGCCGCTGCTTCGAGCCCGGCATTCCTAAGCAGACCGAGATGGATTTCGTGAAGGCCAAAGTGCGCAGCGCGGAATCGGGCCCCAAGGGATCGGTTTAGTGTACCTGTATACTTGGCACAACCAAGGGGCACGTTCGCGCGAATGGCACGGAGAGCCTCTCGAGCCTTCTAAACCGCAGCCTCGCGGGAACCTGCGTTTCCGTTGCTGCATACCATCTATTCCGACCCGTGGACGACCATGCTTTTCGCTACAATGAGCGAGGCAGCGTGCGTGGCGATCTTGGCCGGTTTCGTCACGTCGCTCGTGGCTGCGCTGGAAGACGGCTGACGTAGCAACAGTAGACCGGCAAGACAATTGAGAGACAGATCACTTTTATGAAGCAGCTTTTATCAGCAGCATTGTTTGGGGCATCCGTCCTCGCACTCGCCGCCTGTAGCAGCGGACACCTGACTCGCTCCAATGCGAAGTCGCAACTAGAGAAAGCGGCGCAACAGGCACAACAACAAAACCCGGATGGACCGCATTCTCTCACTATTCATATTGGAACTGTGTCAGGCAAGTGCTACAATGAACCAATGATGCAGGATTACGATCCTGTCGCAAACAGCAAAGAAGACGCTCTGCTGTCAACTACAGGGTATGTTACTCTTCGGCCTGTCAAGAAGCACGTTTGGGAAGTGGAGCTTACACAACTCGGCAATCAAGCGGCGGGGGAGAAATATGCTCATACGCAAAAGACAGATTGTGATGCTTGGTATGTGCAGTTCCCGTTATCGAAATACGATCATCTTGATGTCACGGGCATAGTAGAAGATGGAGTCCACGCAAAAGTTGACGTTTTGTTGACCTTCGTTATAACTCCAGTTGGGCTGGCCGTTAGGAAGGTTGCCTCATCTGTTATCCTTGAGACCGACACAAAGACCTATGGCGCAAAGCTGGCGCAGGACTTCCTATCCAATAACACGAGATCTATTCTCGGTGATGATTTGGCCTATGCGCCCCAGGATGCGTCCAGATATGTCAAACAAGCCACCGTCGCATTTGAGAAATACGACGATGGCTGGAACGTCGCAACAAAACAGTAGCGCCGCGAACCAAAGCGACGTTACTCCACAACGCCGTGCCGTGCAGCTTCAATCGGGGCGCACGGAGCTTGGTACACGCTTCGCACATAGGGACGTCAAGTCTTCCTCTCAACTGAATGGATTGATCGCTGATGCCAGCTTCTTTATGTCCGTTGGCGGTAGGCCCAAGTCATCGCATAGCTGTTTCGGAGTCACAACCGAAACGGCGGACTTGAGATTGTGCCTTTGGTTGTAGGCAAGATTCCAAAAGCGTTTGTCCATTGTCAAGAATACGTCAAGCGACGCCTCTTCAGCGGTCCATAGATGAAAGGCGTCGCCAAGGTGTGCATCGCCCACTGTCTTGATAATTGCCAAATATCTAGGATGTTGGATTGATTGGAAGAACGCGATCTGATCTTCTCTTGTTGCGTTGAAGATTAGGGCGCCCTTGCCTCTTTGGACGGGGCATTGAACGGTTTGTATCGACACGTCTTTAAGAAGATCTATTCCCAAAAGACCTTCTTGGTGACAGGTATGTTGCCTGATCTCCTCAATGAACAGTTCAGAAGAGGTAAAAAAGTTAAGGTTCGCCTCTTTGGCAGAATTACAAAGAGACGCAAGATACGGAATCTGCTCCCTGTAAAAGGTCTCATCTTCTCTTGGCGGGCGATAGACTCGTTGTGCCACGTCGATCACCTGAGTGCGATTCCCCCAGGTGAGTGTTTGTGGAAGCATTTTAGTTACGTGAGTAACCGCCAGCCGTTCAGTACATCTATCAACAAGAACCTTCATAACAAGTATTGTCCCACGGAAGTAGAAACCGTCAAGACCGGCTGGACGGCTCCTCTTTCCGTTTCGCCAGAAACCGGCGCACGTCTGCAAGTTTGGCATCAATCCTTTGCTTTTGGGATCCGAGTTTCGGCAAGTTTTCTTCGGGCATGATTTTCGATTTTGGGACAGCGAGAAGTGCTCGACCGAACCGCTTGAGAGGGGCCTGCTGGGATTCGCCCGGTATTTCGGGCAGCGGCGGGAACATTCTTCTTCGGGGCATGGACGATTTGGAATGGATCGGAACGGCGGTGGGTGTCAACGGGCGGCAGCGGTTGTGTCAAGTATATAAAGACCCTGTTTAGCTCCTCACCGCACCCAGATCCTTGACGCTTCGCAACGCCGGGAACAGCCGCGCCCAGAGGGCCACCACGGCGATGGTTCCCACCCCGCCCAGCACCACCGCCGGGACCGTTCCGAACCATTGAGCGGTGATTCCCGATTCGAACTGGCCGACCTCGTTCGAGGCCCCCACGAACACCATGTTGACGGCGCTCACCCGGCCGCGCATGTCGTCGGGCGTGGCGAGCTGAATCATAGTCTGGCGCACGATGACGCTCACCATGTCGCACGCCCCGGCCAGCGCCAGCGCCGCCAGCGACAGCGCCAGGTTGCGCGAAAGTCCAAACACCACCGTGAAGAAGCCGAAGCCGAAAACGCACCACAGCATGGTGACTCCCGCGCGCCGCGTCAAGGGTCTATGAGCCACCACGATGGCCATGGCCACCGCGCCCACACCCGGCGCGCTGCGCAGAATCCCCAGTCCTGGCGCTCCCACTTTCAGGATTTCCCGCGCGTACACCGGCAACAGCGCCACCGCGCCACCCAGCAGCACCGCGAAAAGGTCCAGCGAGATCGCGCCCAGGATCAGTGGGTTGCGCCGGATGTACCGGAACCCTTCCAGGACCATGCCCAAAGAGGCTGCGGGCGGGCGTTCCACGGCCTGCACCCGGATGGCCGACACCATCCCCAATCCCGTAAGATACGCGATGGCGGCGCACGCGTAGACCGGAATGGGGCTCCCGCTCAATCCGTACAGCACTCCACCCGCCATCGGCCCGGCGATGGTGGCCGCCTGAAAAACTGAAGAGCTCCAGGCGACCGCGTTGGGAAAATCTTCTTCCGGCACCAGCAGCGGCAGGAACGCCTGGCCCGCCGGATGGTTGAACGCCCGTACGGCGCCGTTCAGCAGCAGCACCGCATAAATCGGATAGACCGAAGACAGGCCGTCGACCGTGAGTGCCAGCAGCAGCAGCGAGCACAGGGAAAACGCCGCCAGGCAAGTCTGCAAAATGCGCAGCCGCGGGAAGCGGTCCGCGGTATGCCCGGCCGCCAGAAACAGGAAGATGCCCGGCAGAAACTGCGACAGCCCCACCAGCCCGAGATCCAGCGGCCGATGGGTCAGCCCGTACACCTGCCAGGCCACCGCCACGGCCTGCATCTCCGACGCCAGCGGCGTCAGGAACCGGGCGGTCATATAGTAGCGGTAGTTGGGATAGCGAAAAGCGGCGCGGGCCTGGCGCATGTCTGGCTTAGTGCCAGTGTCCCACAGCCTGGCATTCCCGCTCAGTTCCGCAACTCGCCCGCCTGTTTCCCGGAGCACGCCGGTCGTAACAATTCCACGCGCCGCAGTCGCATCCGCCACTATAATCTCGGGTAGAGGAGCGCGGCCAGAATGCGCCAGTAGGGGAGATGAACTTCGCGGACCTGCTTCGGTTCACACTGGTCGGATTCGTCGCGGCCTTGAGTTGGGCTGGAATCACGCCGCGTTTCGACGGCATCGATCCGCTTTCGCTCGCCGCCGCATTCGTGGGAGGGTATCCCGTCTTCCGCGAAGCCGTGGACAACCTGGTATCCCGCCGAATGACCATGGAACTCTCCATGACCATGGCGCTGACGGCGGCATTGGCTATCAAAGAGTTCACCACCGCCCTTTTCATCCTCTTCTTCGTGCTGGGCGCGGAAATGCTCGAACAACTGACCGTCGAACGAGGGCGGAAGGCCATCCAGAATCTGCTGGACCTTCTGCCTCAGAACGCCCTGGTCCGGCGCGACGGTTACCTGCAGGAACTGCCCATTGCCCAAGTGCAGGCGGGCGATGTTGTCGTGATCCGGCCCGCGGCTGAGATTCCCGTGGATGGCGCCGTCGTGGCCGGCCGCTCCACCGTCGACCAGTCCAGCATCACCGGCGAATCCGCGCCCGTCGAAAAGCTGCCGGGTGCGGCGGTCTTCGCGGGCACCACCAACCACTCCGGGGTGCTCGAGGTCCGGGCCGAGCGGCTCGGCCGCGACACCGTCTTCGGCCGAATCATCGACGCCGTCGAGAAGGCCGAGCACTCGCGCGCCCCCATCCAGAAACTCGCCGACCGCCTGGCTGCCTGGCTGGTGTACCTCGCAATCGCTTCCGCACTGGTTACGCTGGCGCTCACCCATAATGTCCGATCCACCATCGCGGTGGTGATTGTCGCCGGAGCTTGCGGCGTTGCCGCCGGCACGCCGCTGGCGGTCCTGGGGGCTATCGGGCGCGCGGCGCGCGGCGGCGCCATCGTCAAAGGTGGCAGGTACATGGAGGCGCTCGGCACAATTGACACGGTTGTGTTGGACAAGACCGGGACTTTGACGTTTGGCGAACCCTATGTGCTCGAGGTCATCCCCTGTCCGGGCGTGAATCCCGAAACCGTCGTTGAAATGGCAGCCATCGCCGAGCGCCCTTCCGAACACCCGCTGGCCCGAGCCATTCTCAAGAAAGCCGGACAACTCGGATCGCCGGTCCGCGATCCCGAAACTTTCGAGTACCTGCCCGGCAAAGGCGTTCGCTGCTCCTGGATTGGCGAGGAGATCCTCGTCGGAAACGCCTTGCTGTTGAGCGGCATCGAGGACTTCGAGTGGCAGCTTCGAACCCTGCCGGAGGAGGCCCGTGACATCCTGGTTGCATGTGGCGGGCGTCTGCTCGGCGGTCTCCGCGTCGAAGACGTGCTGCGGCCGGAGGCCGTGGAGGCAGTCGCGCGCATCCGCTCCATGGGCATGGATACTCTGCTGCTCACCGGAGACCGCAGCAGGGTCGCCGAAAAGGTCGCCCGCGAGTTGGCCGCCCAGGGGTTCGGCGCCGAATTGTTGCCCGAACAGAAGCTGGAGCGGGTGGAAGAGCTGATGCGTTCCGGCAAGCGCGTGGCGATGGTGGGCGACGGCATCAACGACGCTCCCGCGCTGGCACGGGCGACGGTGGGAATCGCCATGGGCTCCGGAACGGACCTGGCCCGCCACAGCGCCAGCGTGCTGCTATTGGGAAACAACCTGCTGGATTTCGCGGAGCTCCTCAACACCGCCCGGCGCGCTCGGCGGATCATATTCTTCAATTTCGGCGGAACGGTCGCCGTGGATGCGGTCGGGGTGTTCCTGGCCGCCATTGGGGTCCTGAACCCGCTGCTCGCCGCCGTTGTGCACGTCGCTTCCGAACTCACCTTCATCTTGAATTCGGCCCGGCTCATCCCTTCTCGAAGCCGCAAGCCGGATACGGGAGTGCGTGTCCCGGTTCAGCCATCCGCGGCAGCCGCCGACTGATACCCTTGGTCAATGAGAACATGGGCGCGGATCGCGACGTGCTTGTTATTTCTGGCAGTGGCGCAAGCCCAGGATCCTTTCGAGATCCACGTCTACGAATACGAAACCCTGCGGCCTGCTGAGTTCACCTTCGAGACCCACCTGAACTATATCGGCAAGGGCACCAGGACATTCGATGGTCCGGTGGCTCCGTTTGAAGATCAGTTTCACATGACGTTCGAGCTGACCGCGGGCCTGACCGACTACGCGTCCATCGGCTTCATGCAGTTGAACGCCCGGCGTCCCGGCAACTCTCTGGAGAACGCCGGTTGGCGCGTGCTGCCGCACTTCTATGTTCCCCGGTCCTGGCATCTACCGGTCGATGTGGGGCTGGTCGCGGAGTTCTCCTTTCAGAAGACCACGTATGAGGAAAACTCCCGGCGGGTGGAACTGCGGCCGATTCTGGAAAAGAGCTCCGGGAAATATCAATTCGACCTCAACCCGGTATTCGAGCGGGCCCTGCACGGGCCGGGAACCAGCGGCGGCTGGAACTTCGCCCGCGGCGCGCATCGGGTACGAGGCATCCGAGCGATTCACCCCGAGCCTCGAGTATTACAGCGAGTGGGGAGCTTTGCCTTCATTCCTGCCCGCCCGTGAGCAGGTTCACCAAATCCTGCCCGGCGGGGATCTCAAGCTGGCGAAGAACGTGGTATGGAGCTTCGGGGTCGGAATCGGATTGACTCCGGCGGGAAACGGACTGGTCTACAAGTCGCGGTTCGAGGTTTCTTTCGGACGCTCTGCCCACTGAACGCAGCGGCGGTGCGCCGGCTGGCGCTAAAAGTGGAAGCCGATGGTCGCCGTCAGCGCGCGCGGGGTAACGTAATGCGTCCCGCTAAAGGTCGAAAGGAAGTTGTAGAGCGCCACTCTGTTGGCCAGATTGACGGCCGACAGGCGAAGGCTCCACTTGCGTTTCTCGCCGTGGAAGAGGTTGTCGTCTCCAATCGCCAGGTCGAACAGACTGCGCGGCGCGATGCGCGGCGGGTTGTGGTCGTCGTTTTCAGTGCCGGCCGCTGGAATCTTGATCAGGCTGGACCCGTACTGCGATGCGGGGCACAACCCGTCCGGGCTGATCGGGGTGGTGGGAGTCGCAAATACGCTGCCGCAATAGAGTCCCGCCTGGAATTGTTGATCGGGCGTGATCCCGGACACGTCCACGATGCTGTCCGTCCCGTTGGGTCCATTCGCGCAATTGCCGCCCGCGCACGGCACCGGACCCGCTACCAGTCCGCTGTCGTAGCGCCAGTTGAAGCCGAGCCACGGTCCGTTCTTCCATGGCTGGTATTGCAGGTGGGTGGTCTGGTTGAAAACCTCGTCGTGGTCGATGCGAAACACCTCGCTGCCGGTCGGCGTGGCGCCGATCCCGCTGACCTGCGGCTGGAAGAAACGCGCCGCCACGTGCGACATCACGATGAACGCCGACAGGCCGTGGAAGTTCGGCATACTGCCGCGGATGGCAAACCCGGGGATCTTGGAACTGCTCCACTCGATGGGGAAGGTGATTGGGGTATTGCCCAGCACGCTGAAGTCGTACGCTTTGTGCGTGTACTTCCAGATGTACTCGGCGTCCAGCACGAAAAACCGCCCGAAGGCCTGCTGCAGGCCGGCGTGGAACTCGTTGCGCCAGCCCGGGCTCAGCGGCGTTGTCGTTACGCACGGACTGATGGTGCTTGACATAATTGCATTGATCACTTGGTCATTGCATCCCAGGCTGGAAAGAACCAGATTCTCGTTGAACGGCGTTTCCAGCGAACGGGCATAGGAAATGCGCAGCACGGTGTTGGTGGCCTTGAAGTTGTAAGCAATGCCGAGCCTTGGCTCTATCTGGTTGGCGGAGGTGATGCCGTTGTAAGCATCGAAGCGTAGGCCAAGGTTGAAACTCCATGGTCCCTTGGTGATGGTGTCCTGGGCGAACAGGGCCAACTCCCTGATGTTGGCGTGGCCATAAAAGTTGTAAGGAGCGCTGGTGGAATTGGGGCAGCCGTCGGAGGCGGGCAGCGTGCCCGTCCGCGTCAGGTCGTAGCAGCCGAGCAGAGGCAGAAAGTTGGGATTCTGCTGGAGCATCCCGCTGCATCCCGCGGGATTCGTCAGCGACGCGCCGGTGTAAGGACTTCCATCGGGATTCAGGCACGGAGCATTGAGTGTTGGATCGACGATCCCTATAGCGTCCTTTTCCGTGATGATCGTGTCCATATAGTTGACTCCAATCTTCAGGTTGTGCACGCCGTTGACGTACGACATGTTCGCGCGCAACCCGGCGTTGGTCAGCGTGCGATTCTGGCCCACGGTCTGGAGTTGGAGGTCGGGTGTCAGGTCGGCAAACGGGTCGCGGCTCGGATAGTAATTATATTGATCCTGCCGCAGGAAGCCGCCGAACGTGAGTACGATGTGGGCGCTCATTAAGCGCGTCCAGGTGGGCGAGAAGTTGATCGTCCTGATCTGGGAGCGCTGATCCTGGGAGCCGATCACCTGGCCGTTAGGGCCGATGCCGCCATTGTCCACCACCAGCCCGTTCCAGGCGGTGCTGCTCTGGGCATCGTACGAGTTCGGCGTCTGGAACCAGGAACGCGTGAATCCCACGTTCAGGTTAACCGTGTCGGCCTGGGAGGGTTTGAAGTCGATGCGGTCGAACCCATTCTGCTCGTTGCCCCGATCGTGCATGACGCCAAGTTCCGGCCCATCCAAAAAGCGGCCGGTGTCCATGCCATTCGCCGAAATGAAGTTGCCCCAGGTCTTGCCGCCGCTCAGGAAATCGAATCCGCCGTTGGTGGTGCCGAAAGAGCCGTAGGAAGCCGTGACATCGCCGTGCGGTGTCGTCGCTCCCAGGCCGGACCGCGTGGTTACCACGATGACGACGCTGGTCTTGTCGCCATATTCGGCGGGCGGCGCGCCCTCAATCACTTCCATGGACTCAACCGAGTCCAGCGGAATCTGGTTCGAGAAAACCTTGCTTTGCTGGTCGGTGATCGGCTGGCCGTCCAGCGAAAACGAGTTTTGAGCGTGATCGCCCATTCCGTGGAAAAGACCGTTGGAATCGGCCGCGATTCCGGGCGAGGCCAGCGTCACCAGCGAACTGAGCGACGAGGACTGGCTCTCCAGGGGGAGCGTGTCGAACAGCCCGCGGTCGATATCGGTGTGAGTGGTGGACACTGTTTCGAGCAGATCCCCGGCCTCCTCCACATTCACCGTGGTCGCCGACGCGCCGAGTTGCAGGCTGGCCTTCACTTCAAGAGGCACCGAAGCTCTTATGGCGACGTCCTGCACGTTCACCTGAAATCCAGGTGCGGTGACGGACAAATGGTAGTTGTTGAACGGAAGGTTGTCCAATTCGAACTTTCCCTGGCCGTCGGTGAACGCTTTCTGATCGTAGTGGGAAACGGGGTTCGAAATGTCTACCACCGCGCCCACGATGGCCGCGCTCGAGGGGTCCAGAATAGTACCACGGATGGTCCCTGAGTTGCCGCTGGTGGATTGCGCGAAACTCAGCCCCGCAGTGAAGCAAACGCACATCACGGAAGCAATCTTCGTCATGCCTCGATTGTGCGAGACTGCGCGGACCGACGCCTAAGAGAATCCGACAGACGGCCAATCTTGGTCGCGGGCGGGCGGGATTTATTCGCCAGCGGATCGAAATCGTGCCAGGATGCGCGAACTTGATTCTGTCACGCTACCAGTGCAGGATCTGGCGGATGGCATGGGCCTGCCGCTTACTGACCACCAGTTGCAAGGAGTTACTGAGGGTGATCAGCCAGCGCTGGCTGGAAAGCGCGCTCATCTTGCGCACGTGATCCACATTGACGATGGCGTTGCGGTGGACGCGCTGGAACTCGGGTCCGTTGAGCCGCCCTTCGATGGCGTGGAGACTCTGGTTGGCCAGCAGGCGCCGCTTGGCCGTGACGATCCACACCAATTCCCGTTCCGCCTGGAAAGCCAGGACTTCGCTAGCATCGAGCAGCACATAATCGGCGCCGCTGAGGCCCACTATCTTGCGGCCGTGGGTGGCGCTGGAAGCCGAGACAGCGGAGGAGATGCGGGCCAGTTGGTTGGCGATTTCCAGGGGCCGGTTCAGCAGGCTCTTGGCGCGATCAACGGCCTTGTGAAGCCGCGCCGGGCTGACCGGTTTCAGCAGGTAGTCGACAGCCCCAGCCTCAAAGGCTTGAATGGCGTGCTCATCGAAAGCGGTCACCATCACCACCACGGGCGACGGCGCGTCGCCGAGGCCGCGGACCACATCGAAGCCGCTCATCAAGGGCATCTGAAGATCCAGAAAGACCAGGTCGGGCGCCAGCTTGCCGATCTTCTCCAGGGCCTCTTTGCCGTTCCCGGCTTCTCCGACAATCGCGATCTCCGAAAAGACTCCCAAATCCTCACACAGGACGCGGCGAGCCACCGGCTCATCGTCCACGATCATCGTCCTGATGGGGCGTGACTCCATCTTAGTAACGTTTACACCCAATCGCCCGGAACTCCATAGCGGAAAATGACGAACGGCACAGTATCTTGACGTGCGCGGGCGAAAACTCAAGACAAGCGGCTACGGAGATTGATGCCGGCTCATCGGCAGTAATCAGAACACCAGACCGATGCGGGCAATAACCGTGCGCGGTTGCAGGAAATGCGTTCCGCTGAACGTCGAGAGGAAATTGTACAGGGCCACTTTGTCGAAGAGGTTAGCGATGTCGAAAGAAGCGGTGAGCTTCTCGTGTTTCTCCGTATGGAGCAGGTTGTCGGTGCCTATCCCCAGGTTGAAGACATTGCGAGGCTTCACGCGATCGGGGTTGTGATCGTCGTTCTCCGCGCCGGTCTGCGGCAGCGTCAGCAGCTTCGACGTGCCGGTGCCATTGCAGGTGGTAATCGGGTTGGTGAAAGTGGTGTAGACTCCGTTGCAGGCGAAGCCGATCGAAGTCTGCTCGGCGGCGGTAAGATCCAGCGCGGCGGCCACGTCGGGCACGCCGCTCACCACCAGGCCGCTGTCGTAACGCCACGTAAGCGCGACCCACTCGGCGTTCTTGTGCTGGTAGCGGAAACTGCCCGTAGACTGGAATGCCTGGTCGTGATCGATGCGGAAGACGCCGCCGGCCAGGGGCGTCCCCTGCGAGACCAGGCCGCCGACCTCCGGCGGGAAGTATCGCGCGCGGGTGTGGCCGAAAATCCAATAGGCCTGGAAACCGTGAAGGTTGGTGGTGCTCACGCGGCCGGTAACGCCATCCAGTTTCGAGTTGTGCCAGGAAATAGGAAACGTGATGGTGGTGTTCAGCAGCGTGTCGAAGTCGAAAGCACCGTGCGTGAACTTCCAGAAATAATCGGCGTCCACCATCAGGTATTTGCCGATGGATTGTTGCAAACCGGTGTTGAACTGGTTGCGGCGGCCGGGCCGAATGGGCGTGGATACGCTGCCGAAAACGTTCTGCGCCAGTCCGCCCGATCCGGTGGCGCTGGAAAGGAGCAGGTTTTCGTTGAACGGCGTCTCAAACGTGCGCGAGTATGCCACGCGCAGCACCGTCCCCGTCCTCTTGATGTTGTAGGCGATGCCGAGTCGCGGTTCGGCGCCGTTGTTGGTGGTAAGGCCCGCATAGTGGTCGGCGCGGTAACCGACGTTGAACAGGAAATGGCCCAACGTGATGGCATCCTGCGCATACACCGCGAACTGATTAATGTTGCCGGCGCCGTGGAAGTTGAACATGCTCCCGCCCCGCGTGAGATCGAAGGGAATCAGGCCGGGCAGCAGGTTGGGGTTAGCCGTCAATCCGAGCCCCGCGCACTGGTTGGGGTTCAGCAGGCTGGACGGGCCGGCGGAATCGCCGTCGGCGTCGACGCAGATGGGGTTGAAGTCCGGGTCGGTGATGCCGAAGCCGAAATTCTCCATCAATCGCGTCTGCTTGGCGTCAATTCCGATTTTCACAACGTGCCGCCCGGCGGTCAGCGAGAGGTCGGCCTTCGCGCCCCAGTTCAGCAACTGGCGGCTTTGATTCTGAGTGGACGGCGTGTCGGCGAAAACGTCGCGGCTGCCGTAGTAGAAGAACTCGTCCTTGCGGATGTACGGATTGATGGTCAACAGGGTGTGTGCGTTGAAGGTGTGCTGGTAGCCCGGGGCGAGGCTCCAGGTGGCCACGCGCTGGCGTTGATCCTGCGCCAACTGGTCATAGTCGTTGGGGATCTGAATCCAGTTGCGTGCGGTGAACAGGTTGAGGTGGAAAGAGTCCTTCCCGTTGGGCTCCAGGTCAAGATGATCGAAGATGGTTTCGTTGTTGCCAATGTCGTGGAAGGGCGTGAACTCGGGAGTGTCCAGGAAGCGGCCGCTCCGCGTGCCGTCAACGGCCAGGAAATTCCCGATTTTCGCGCTGCCGAAGCCGATCCCCAGGGAACCTCCGGTGGTGCCGAACGACCCGTAGCTCGCATCGAAGTTGCCAAACACCCGCCCGGCTCCCAGGCCGGAACGCGTGGTGACTTCGGCCACCAGGCTGGTCTTGTCGCCAAACTCCGCATCGGCCGATCCCGTCATCAGCTCCATGCTTTGGACGGCGTTCACGGGGATTTGAGTGGAGAAGACTTTGCTCTGCTGATCGCTGATGGGTTGTCCATCGATCACGAAACTGACCTGCGCGTGGTCGCCGAGGGGGTGGAACGATCCGTTGCCATCGGCGGCAACACCGCCCGAGCTATAGGTGATCGCCTGGCTGAGGCCGGCGCCGGGGTCGATGGTAGTCAGCTTGGAAAGCTGCGCTCGATCGGCATCGACGTGATCGGAAGGATTGAGCTCCAGCAGGTCCGAGCCGCTCGCCTCCACCGTGACCGTGGTCGCGGCCCCGGCGATCTCCAGGGCCGCCCTGACCTGGACTGGCAGCGAGTTCCGGATGGTGACGTCCTGCGAAAAATTGGCGAAGCCAGGAGCTATCACCTCCAAGTGGTACTGGTTAGGCGGAATGTTGACCAATCGGAAGGAACCGTCCGCAGCCGTCGTGGTGGACTGCTTGTAATCCGAGATGGGATTGTGGATGCTCGCCACGGCTTTTACGACGGCGGCGCCGGAGGGGTCGACGACCACTCCTACGATGGTGCCGGCATTGCCCAGGGATTGCCCATGAACGCGAGGCGTGAAGGCGAAAGCGAGCAAACCTAAAGTGGTGACAGCAAGAACTCTCGTCATGGCTCCAGTATCGGAAGGTTTCTGTATGTTTCCGAGCTAATCCTGGTAAACGGGCTTAGAATTTCGATGAACGGGCTGCAATTTACAATGAACGGACAGACGGAGCCTGCGCGCCACCACAACAAGCCCTGCATTTTCAGGGAGGTAGAACCAGCGGTGCCGCCTGCCTCGGGGATGCATGGTATAAGCAGTTGCCGCCGTCGCGGTTATGCCGACCACGTTGCAACATGGGCGGTCTAGTTTATTTTGGTAAAAATATACTTGACTCAGGAGTAAGGTTGCTGTAGAATTAGAGCATGGACAGCTTCCCTGAGACTCTGCAAAACGTAATCCTCTACTTTTCTGATCCTAATCGTGCCCTGGATTTTGCAGTTCGGATGCGCTGGCCAGAAGGCGTTTCCTGTCCGCGCTGCGGTTGTGATAACGTCTATTTCATTGCTTCGCGGCATACCTGGGAATGTAAGGGATGCAAGAAACAGTTCTCTGTGAAAGTCGGAACCATCATGGAAGACTCACCTATCGGACTTGATAAGTGGCTGTCCGCTATGTGGCTCCTGGGAAGCTGTAAGAACGGCATCAGTTCCTATGAAATCGCCCGTGATCTGGGCGTCACTCAAAAGACTGCATGGTTTCTACTCCATAGAATCCGACTTGTCATGCGGTGCGGCTCGCTCGAAAAGAAACTTTGCGGGACCGTGGAGGCAGATGAAACTTTTGTTGGAGGTAAGGCAAAGAACATGCACGCCAACCGCCGCGCTAGAGAGATCGCAGGTCGCGGCCCGGTTGGAAAGGCAATCGTTATGGGACTGCTTGAGCATCATGGCGAAGCCCGCGTGAAGGTTGTTGGAACACGCCGCAAGAAGGATGTACAGGCCGAAGTCCCCAAGCACGTTGAACCGGGATCGAGCCTCTACACGGATGCCCTAAAGTCTTATGAAGGACTCTCGGAATACGTGCATGAGGTGGACCCCATCGTTTGGACAAAATCTTGCCTGTCCTTAGATGGTGAAGCGGGCTGACCAAGAGGCGGCCCGAAGGCCGCCCTCCATTCCGGGCTTGAATCGGCGCTCGGGTCGCATC
>Ga0181518_10000246_pt1 | contig 62790 bp, 52 predicted proteins | sample PEATcosm2014_Bin_28_FD_119751 | JGI IMG/M metagenome (GOLD analysis project Ga0181518, IMG submission 119751) | Peatland microbial communities from MTU Mesocosm Facility, Houghton, MI, USA - PEATcosm2014_Bin01_60_metaG | ecosystem: Environmental > Terrestrial > Soil > Wetlands > Peat | place...
CCTATTTCCCGGTGTACAATGAGCTGTCCGGGAGAGAAAATAATGAACTGGCGCTGGTCAAAAAGAAAGACGACCGCCAACCAGTAGAGGAACAGAAAAACCGAGACAAAGAGGTAAGCAGTTCCACTTACATATAGGTGCAGTCCGCCCAGTTCCCGTATGATTGCGCCCCACCAACCAAAGAGGGCGAACACAAGGGCCAGCACCAGTATGGCCATGAAGTTGAGCACAGACCAAAGGCCGCGGAGGGTCACCGAAGTCGCTAGGATAACGACAATAACCATGATGGCATAAACGAGGTGGAACGTGGTGTTTGGCTCGATGTGATATGGAAAGGCTTGCGAGCCGAATGGAGCGGCCGCTGCGTTGATCAGGGATTCCGTGGGCTTTGTCGATAGCGTTACATCGAAACTTTCGAGTCCCGTGCCGCTCACCACAGGCTTGACGCTCGTCCCAGCCGGCATAATGGCCAGCCTCCCGCCATTGGCGATGGAGATTGCCACCATCATGAAGCCTAGGCTCCAGACCGGCCACCAATAGATCAAGCTGGAGTGACTGACGACCTTGAACAGAGGACCCCGGCCTGGAAGATGCCTTTGCCGGGTCTCATTTTTTGTTTCTGACATCGATTGTCTCCTGAAAATGGATAGCGTCGAAGATGGGCCAGCGTCGAACACAGAGCGCCGCGGTTCTGCACGGCCCCGGCTTGACGTCAATGCGGCTCTGCTTTAACAGCCATTGGAGCCGCTCTGCATTTCCCATCGTCGCCCACTGGTCTGCGGAAATCGTGAGGTGATTTTTTCGCTGACAAAGTTTCTGGATGGCGGCTGCGGAGGACTTGCAGTTCACGGCACGAGCCTTACCCTCATCAAGCAAATGAAATGTAATCGCCCGGATGATGGCCGAAGGGTCAAAGGACAGCATTTTGGTGCCGGCGTCTGTTGCTTGCACCTCTTCGATAGACAGTCTCGGTCGCCGCGAGAAGAAAAACATGGTAAGGCTCCATCAACGGTCAGCGATGCGCGGATGTCCGTGTGATTGTTGAAGTTGGCATCTTATTTTTCCTAAATTGAAGTTTCGGAAACGGGCAGCGGGTGGTCCGCTGCCGCGCTTTCGAATTGTGAATTGCCAAGTCGTTGCTGATCAGTGAGCGCCAACCGGCGCGCCAGTCAGATGCAAATAGGTCTCCGATGCGCCCGCGCTGGATAGAACCGTCTTGGCGCGCGTGACTTCAGCCGGCGTTCCGTGAGCCACCAACATGAACTTGCCGGCCTTGAGCGACGTCTCGTATTGCAAGATACTTTTCTCTGGGATGCCGATGCTGTAGAGCCCGGCGCCCAATACGCTGAGTCCACCGACAACGGCGGCTCCCTCCAACGCCCCGACGATCCACGCGACGATTGGGCCGGCCATAACCAAAGGGCCAATTCCGGGAATCAGGAAAAACGCGGACCCGAACAGTGCTCCCCACAGGCCGCCCCAGATGCCCCCCCAAAAGGCGCCATACTTGCCCCAGTGTTTCATCCGCTCGCCGGTCGTGTAATAGCCGACGACATTCTCTTCCGTCTGATAAGCTTTCCCGATAATCGAAAGCTTTTTCATGTCGAGGCCAGACCGCTGAAGTTCCTTGACCGCTTGCTCTGCCTGCGTGTGTTGATCGAACATCGCAACGACTGAATTCTTATCCAACATGGTAATACTCCTCAAAAATGATATTGGCCCGGAAACAAATTTGATCCGAACCTTCAAAACATAACTGGGATTCCGTTCATAATTTCTGCTGGCCGATGGCCTCCCTTCTCATATATTGTCACGGTACACCAACATTTCGGAAAATTTCTTGACATCACCCGGTGACCTAGAAGGACGGCACGCCGGGAACAATCGGCAGAATTAGCGGATTGAAACGGAGCATAACTATCTCCAATTCTGCTTTAAACATTTTGAAGCCGGTCACGGGACGCAGCGGTGTCGTGCCGGTCCCGTGACCAGTGTCATACAGCGTTAAAGTTTCAACCAGTTAAGGACTCGACCCCACCAATCGGAAACTTTCGGTGAGAAGGTTTCCGGCTTCTCTTGCGCAATGCTCTTCGTCTCCTCGTCGATCTCGCTGTACAGTTGCTTGACCTCCGCGGAGCGGGTGTCGCCGGTCATCTTCTCGTAGTTCTTCAGCGCGTCGGATGCGCCCGCTAACGCGTTTTTGGCCACGTCGGGGTGATTGGCTTTCAACTCTGCCTCGGCAAGGCGCAGGTTGTCCATCGCGCGTACCAACGGTTCATCCATCGAACTGAACTGGAAGATCACACCCGTGGTAAGGATGTCTTGCAACGCGGCGGTGGCGCCCTTGGTATCGCCCTGTTTGATGAGGTCTTCGGCCGATTGCAGATCACGCTTGGCCAGCCGCAGATCGAGTTTGACGCCGGTGTAATCGAAGCCGGCGTAGATCACGTCCGGCACGGCTGCCGCTTGGATGGCGCGGGGCTTGGCTTGCTTTTGCGCGGTGACCGACGACAACACGTCCACGGTGTCGTATTCGCGATAGATCGGGACGAACATCGGTTTAACCGGGTCGGAGTCCGCGTAGCTGAGATCGCCACTCTTAATCTCGGTGGTCACGGTCGAGGCCGGCAGGACCGCGTCAATGATCTGCACGAGCTTGAGTCCCTGGTCGATGTTGGTCACGGCCTCGTCGTTCTTCTTGTCGGCCAGCGCCACCAAAGCCTGGTTGGTGTGTTTCAGAATGCGGTTGCCCGCCAATGACATCGCCCGCCACTCGTCGCTGTTGAGTTTCGTTGGCGGTGGCGTCACGTTGACGCTGGAACTGATTACGTCGTCGGCCAGGCTCGGCAGGGCCATCAACCCTGTCAGGCCGATCACTCCTGCCATTATCCAGGTGAATGGTTTCATGTTAATACCTTCCATTGTTGAGTGTTTCGGATAATACGTTTGTCCAGGATGCTCGCAGCAAATACCCCTATGTCTTTGAACTCCCGAGAGCGAATTTGCTCCGAGCCGTGAGAAAAGGACTGGAATTTCGTTCGTCAATTTTGTTCGTCGCGGGCCTCCCTTCTCATGTTTTGTCTCCGGTGTTGAAGTTCCCGGAGGGAACTTTGCCGGAGAGCGAATACACGTGCACCATATTGCCGCTGGTGAAGACCTGAACGACAGCGCCGTTCACCGGCTCCACTTCCGCGACGGCTTCACGCACGTTCATTCCGGTAATCCGCTTAATGTCCTGTTCGAGCGTGTTGGCAGCATTAAGGAACAAATGCCGGTGAAACTCCCGCACCTTGGCGGCGCCTTCAGGACTTTGTGCCACCACCTGCTCGGCCGGCGACAATGCGCCGTGCAGAATGACTACCAAAGTATCCCCGCTGAGCGCCACGCTGACGGATTTGGGCTCGTGGCCCGTGAGTTGCTGCTGGAACACCGTTGCCACTTGAGCAATCTGCTCTGCCATGGTTGACGTGGAACGATCCATTGCGTGCTTGCCTTCGCCAATGGCGAAAAAAAAGCCGACGTGGACAAACGCCTTGTAGGCGTTCAACCACGTCGGCTTACTCGGTAATGGGCCTCCCGGCGATCCCGGGTTGCCCCTTATTTAGTCGTCCGACGACCTGAATTTATTCATCATGCGGGGCCTTTGGCCCGCGCACCGCTTCACACGCTAGTGCGGTGATTTGGAAATAGCAAGGGGAATTTTCGAGCGTGCGGCGAAATCGGCAAAAAATAATTTTATCCTTTCGTCGTCTCTCGGAAGCGTGGTATTTCGGCCAGAGTGAACACCACGACCTCTTCAGCCCTGGCCGTGCTGATATCGTGATGCAGGCTCAGCACTTTTGCACCGGTGACCTCCCGCACCAATGCCTCCAAGGTCGGCCGCGCCGCCTCCATCAATTGAACCCGCACCTGCTTGACCAGATCTCTGCCTTTCTCGCTCGGGAGCGTCTTGACCAGATGCAGCTCCGCCGCGGTCAAAACGCCTTTGAGACGGATGACAACCATGTCCTCGGTCAGGTGAGCGCGAATCTCCTTGGGACCCCGGCCCATGTATTCCTGTTGGAAGCGGTTGAGGGCCTCGGAAATCGCGACTTCGATTTCGCCGCGCGTCTTCGTCTGCGAGACACGATATCAATTATTCCAGGAATCGTCTTGCTTAAATATAGCCCACGAGGCTAGAATGAGTAACAGTAGAGCCTTAGATAAATCGGCTCGCCGCAGAATATCGAAGTCCTCGGATGACTAAGTAAGAGGTAATCCGGCTAAGGGCCGGAAGACCCGTTAAAGAGTAAGCCGACGCAAATGAGCACTGCTAGTGTTCGATTGCGCCGGCTTTTTTGTTGCGCTCAAGCCAGATTTCGGAAATGAGGCGCAAGGTGCTGATGGACAAGCATTTCAAAACCCTATGGTTCAGTCTGATCAGTGCCGATCCGCGCGCCTACCTCTCCGGGCGACGCAACGATGGACAATCGTTTGCTCTTGCAATGAGCCAAGCTCGTCCGGGGTTTTGGTTTGTGGACGTGCCGCTGAGCGTAGGCACCTATCGCATGCGGTACTACTGCGGGGATGAGCACCACATGACCTATTACGGTCCGGCCTCCTCCAACGGCAGTTGGCAGGATGGCTTGGATGCTGTGGTCGTGGTAGACGCGCCCGCGCCGATGTCGGCCGCAGCGATTGCACACTGAAAGGACGGGTTTCCAATGCGCGTCCTGATGCTTGGCTGGGAATTTCCGCCGATCATCAGCGGCGGTCTTGGCACCGCCTGCCTGGGGCTAACCAAGGCAATGAAGGGAATGGGGCTCGATGTATTGTTCATGCTGCCCCGAGGAATGGAGCAGGAAGGCGCGAGCCATGTTCAGATTCTGGGACAAAGGGTTCCCGCGGATCGCCGATCGACAACACAATTGGGCCATGTGAGGGTCACACCGGTCTCGTCACGCCTTTTCAGCCCTTATCAAAGTCTCGGCACCGGCGCCACGTCAGCCGCAACCGGCGCCACTCGTGGCGAGCAGGCCATACGTATGGCGCGCAAGCAACCCTTCGACCTGGCCGACTACTATGGCGGGAACCTCCTGAGCGAGGTTTACCGCTACGCCCATGCCTGTGCTGAATTAGCCCAAGATGAAACTTTCGACGTCATCCACGCACACGACTGGATGACTTATCCCGCCGGGTTGGCGATTGCAGACATGACCGGCAAGCCCTTGGTCGTGCACGTGCATTCCACGGAATTCGACCGTTCCGGCGAAGACGTGCAACAACAGATTTGGGATATTGAGCGCGCCGGCATGCAACGCGCCGCATCGGTCATTTGCGTTTCACAAATGACCAAGAACATCGTCACTGCGCGTTACGGCCAATCGGCGGAAAAAGTTGAAGTGGTCTACAACGGCGTTGATCCACCAGAATATCGGGACCCGATACCCGTACTGCCGGGGGGATGCAAGATCGTTCTTTTCCTGGGCCGCATCACCATGCAAAAAGGTCCAGAATATTTCGTGGCTGCGGCAAGGAAAGTGCTTGAAAAGGTGGAGAACGTGAAATTCATCGTGGCGGGGGCTGGCGACATGTTCCACCGAATGATCGAACAGGTTGCCTGCCTTGGAATTGGCCAGAAGGTGCTTTTTGCAGGATTCCTGCGCGGCTCGGATGTCGATCGGGCATTTCGGATGGCGAGTTTGTACGTCATGCCTTCGGTGAGCGAACCATTTGGCATTGCTCCACTGGAGGCGGCCAGCCGCGGAGTTCCCGTGCTCATCTCCAAAAACTCCGGCGTGTCCGAGGTGCTGCGCCACGCCTTGACGGCGGATTTTTGGGATATCGATGAAATGGCGAACAAGATCGTCGGAGTTCTTCGTCATCCGCCGCTGGCAGCCACGTTACGCGAGCACGCCGGACGGGAGATCCGCAAATTGACATGGGACAGGGCTGCCGCCGCGTGTTTGCGCGTATACGAGCGGATCTGACTCTTCGTCATGAGAGCCATAGAGACTCAGGAGGCAAGGCAATGACAGACATACAAGTTGACGAACGTGTGCAGTTGACGCAGGACGTTCCTGAGTTGGGATTGCATCGCGGCGAAGTCGGTCTCGTGTGCAGCACTTGGTTCAGACCAGCTACCGCATACGAAGTCGAGTTTCAACGGAAGATGCCGGACATTTCGATACGCGCCCTGCTGAGGCCCAACCAGATTGCTGGTGAGCCCGAGAGGCATTGACGGCTCTTCGCAGAGCGATTTTGAATGGAGGATTATGAATTGACAAACGTGTTCAGGAAAACACGTCGCGGTGATCAAATTCAGATTGGGCACGCACGGCCCCCTTGGACTTCTGAAATGGTTTACGAGCAACGTCACCGATCATATCGTCCGCGAGGCGCCGTGTTCGGTTTTGATCGTGAAGAATCCCCCGGCAGAGCCGGCTCCAGAAACGAAAGCTGATTGAGTAAACTCAGTTGTCGTTCGAGAGTTTTCTTGACATCGACGATCAAGAGGCGTATTCCGTGATCTTCGCGGAGCCAAAAAACAAATCAGCTCCCAGCAGAAAATCAGAGTTCTCGGATAACTAATAAAGGGTAATCCGGCGAGCGGTCGGGAGACCCGGTAGTGAGTAAGCCGACGCAACACAACACCGCTGGTGTTCTGTTGCGCTGCCTTTTTTTGTTCCATCGAAGCGTTGCTTGGCGAAGGAGACGCACCATCTTCAACAGTTCGAGGAGCACAAATGATGCGCGTTGGAATCGCCGCGGACCACGGAGGATTTGCCATAGTTGAGTTGATCCCGACACCAACGGAGCGGATAAGACCATGAGCGGCCAAAAACTCATCAGCGATGTCCAACTGGAGAAGCTTCAGCACGAATCATTCAGCTACTTTCTGCATGAGGCGAATCCAGAGAACGGGTTGGTGATTGACAAGACCGCAGCGGATTGGCCTGCCAGTATTGCCGCTACCGGCTTCGCATTGGCGGCCTACCCGGTGGCTGTCGAGCGCGGATTTATGGCTCGCGCCGCGGCGGCAAAACGAACGCTGACCACATTGCGTTTTTTCTGGAACAGCCCGCAAGGCCCAGAACCCGACGCCACCGGCTACCAGGGCTTTTACTACCATTTTCTCGACATGCGGACCGGCCGGCGCGCCTGGCAATGTGAACTGTCAACAATAGATACCGCTTTTATGCTGGCGGGCGCTTTGACGGCGGGGGTGTATTTTGAAGCGGATACGGCCGACGAGAACGAAATCCGCACTCTTGCCGATACGCTCTATCGCCGTACGGATTGGCAATGGGCGCAAAATCGTGGCGCAACTGTTACGCATGGCTGGAAGCCCGAAAGCGGATTTCTCAACTATCGTTGGGAAGGTTACGACGAGGCGATGCTGTTGTATATCCTGGGGCTGGGCTCGCCCACTCATCCGCTGCCCGAGACGTGCTACACCGCGTGGAGTTCTTCTTATCGATGGGAACACTGTCACGGATACGACTATCTTTACGCCGGCCCTTTATTCACGCATCAGCTTTCTCACGCATGGATAGATTTTCGGGGCATTCAGGACGTTTTCATGCGTATCAAGGGCATTGACTATTTCGAGAACAGCCGTCGCGCGACTTATGTACAACAGCAGTATGCCGTGGAGAATCCGCTCAAATTCGACGGGTACGGCAGCCTGTGCTGGGGGATTACCGCCAGCGACGGTCCCGGCCCCGGCGCGATCAGGATAAACGGTATCGAGCGGCACTTTTTCGGTTACGTGGGACGCGGCGTGCCATATGGTCCCGACGACGGCACCATCGCGCCGTGGGCCGTAGTTGCATCGTTGCCGTTCGCGCCCGAGATCGTGTTGGCCGCCTTAGACTACTACATTAATCAGGTTAAATTGACCGAGTCCAATCCCTACGGTTTCAAAGCGACTTTCAACCCGACGTATCCTCTAAAACCCAGCAATCCATTTGGTTGGGTATCGCCATGGCATTATGGCCTTAATCAAGGGCCGGTTGTATTGATGATCGAAAACTATCGTACCGGGCTATTGTGGCGGTTAATGCGAAACTGCCCTTTTATCGTTAGTGGCCTGAAGAGAGCAGGTTTTGATGGGGGTTGGTTATGACTTTCAGCCGCAACTTAGACCGTGTTTTGCACTTCCGCCAATTCCGACGAAGAGGGATTTCAGCATTAGAAACGCGAACGCGATGAAGTGTAGGCCGGCGACGGTGGCCGGCAGTCGCTCGTAATCTTTGGCAAGCCGACGACATCGAGCCATCCATGCCAGCGAACGCTCCACGACCCAGCGTCTGGGCAGCAGCACGAAATCCGCATATTTGCACCCTTTGCTCCGCGGGTTGGAAGGAATATAATGTTGACGTTCATAGAGCCATCAATGAATCGGTTCCAGGCAAAATATTTGAGTCCTCGGATGACTAAATAAGGGGTAATCCGGTGAACGGCCGGGAGACCAATTAGGAAGTAAGCCGACGCAATCGAGCACTTTGGGTGTTCGATCGCGTCGACCTTGTTATTGCGTGGAAGCGACGTTTTTGAACGGCAGGATGCCGTGAAACCCGCAGAATCACACGCGTATCTCATCGGCGGTGAAGTTGTGTCCTTGGCTGCAGCTCCCGGCGTTCGGATGCCTTCAAATTGATTGAATCAACCTCAAACGATGTCCTCTGACATAGAACAGATCCAATGACGATTTCTCCGCTCGCCGGTAAACCGGCGCCAAAAAGCATTCTGATCGATGTAGCACAGCTTGAACGTGAGTATTATCAGAGGAAACCCGACCTCACTGATCCAACTCAACTGGTCAGTTTCGGCACGAGCGGACATCGCGGCTCTTCACTACGCGGAACTTTCAACGAATCGCACATCCTCGCCATCACGCAGGCGATTTGCGACTACCGCAAGGGTCGAAACATTAATGGTCCCCTTTACATGGGCAAGGATACGCACGCGCTATCCGGGCCCGCGCAACGCAGCGCTCTGGAAGTGTTGGCCGCAAACAACATCGAGACAGTTATCCAGCCTGATGACGGTGTCACTCCGGTGCCGGTTATCTCGCACGCGATTCTCGTTTACAATCGCGGGCGAAAGCAGGCCTTGGCCGACGGCATCGCGGTCACGCCCTCCCATAACCCACCGGAAGATGGCGGCTTCAAATACAACTCGACCAACGGCGGCCCCGCCGAAGTGGAGGTGACGGGCTGGGTGCAGAAGCGAGCCAACGAATTGCTGCAAGGGAACAACGTGGAGGTTAAAAGGACCGTGTTTGCCACGGCTCTCAAGGCCGCGACAACGCACGAGCGTGATTTTGTTCTGCCATATGTCAACGACCTGCGCAACGTCGTCGACATGGACGCAATTCGCTCCGCCGGTCTAAAGCTGGGGGTCGATCCGCTCGGCGGATCCTCGCTGCCTTACTGGGAGCCGATCAGCTCGATTTACAAGCTGGACATCACGGTCGTGAATGCGAAAATCGACCCGCAATTCGCTTTCATGACGGTCGACCATGACGGACAAATCCGCATGGATTGTTCGAGCCCTTACGCAATGGCGAGGCTCGTCGGACTGAAGGATAAATTCCGGGTCGCTTTTGCCAATGACCCCGACGCGGATCGCCACGGAATCGTTACGCCGGGCGCGGGCTTGATGAACCCCAACCACTATCTTGCCGCCGCGATCGGTTATTTGCTGACCCACCGTCCGCATTGGTCGGCGAATGTCAAAGTAGGCAAGACCGTCGTGAGCAGCGGTATTATCGATCGCGTGGTAAAAAAGCTCGGCCGGAAACTGTACGAAGTCCCAGTCGGATTCAAATGGTTTTCCCCCGGATTATTCGATGGCTCGCTCTGTTTCGGCGGTGAGGAGAGCGCCGGCGCGAGTTTTCTGAGGCTTGATGGAACCGTATGGACGACAGACAAGGATGGTCCGATCATGGACCTGTTGGCGGCGGAAATCACCGCGCGGACCGGCAAAGATCCGGGAGAACATTTTGACGGTCTCGCGGCGGAGTTCGGTACGCCGTGTTACACGCGCATCGACGCTCCAGCGACACCGCAACAGAAGGCAAAGCTGGCCAAGCTCTCACCCGAAGAGGTGAAAGAGACAAAGCTGGCGGGTGATCCAATCACGGCAAAATTGACGCTCGCACCAGGCAACAACGCCGCCATTGGCGGATTGAAAGTCGAGACCGTCAGCGGCTGGTTCGCCGCTCGTCCCTCCGGCACGGAGAACATCTACAAGATCTATGCGGAAAGTTTTGCGGGAGCGGATCATCTCCAGCAAATCCTGAAAGAAGCTCAGGCAATCGTTAACGCCTCTCTCGCGACAACCACGCATTAAAATATGAATGCCCGGCAGTTTCTTGGTTGACCCGCGCGGCAAGCGTGGATATGGTCTATTATTCAACGAAATCAGCGTGATCGATTTCGTGGTGCAGCGTGAATGTAATCGGACGACTAAATAAAGGGTAGCTCTGCCAACGGCCGGGCGACCCGTTAACGAGTAAGCCGACGCAATTGAACACCTCGGGTGTCAAGTTGCGTCGGCTTTTTTTGTGTTTCCTATGATAAAGCAAAATCCTCTTAACGAGCGAGTTTACGGCCATTTACCATCGGATATCGATGGTTTTGATTCCCTGGCGGAAATCGCCCTGAACATGCATTGGTCATGGAATCATGCGGGTGACGAACTCTGGCGGCAACTCGATGCCAATCTATGGGAAATCACCCATAACCCGTGGGTCGTCTTGCAAACGGCTTCGCGCGACCAGATTGAGCGTGTATTGGCCGACCCCGTCTATCGAAAGCGGGTTGACGAGTTGGTTCAGAAGAGCCGGCGAGCGCTGGAAGCTCCCGCGTGGTTTCAGCAGAAACACTCGAAGGAATCGCTCACCTGCGTCGCCTATTTCAGCATGGAATATATGTTGAGCGAAGCGCTCCCGATTTATTCGGGCGGGCTTGGCAACGTGGCTGGCGATCAGCTCAAAGCCGCGAGCGATTTGGGCGTTCCCGTGGTTGCCGTGGGATTACTCTATCAGCAGGGCTATTTTCGTCAGATGATCGACAAGAATGGGGAGCAAGAGGCGCTGTTTCCCTATAACGATCCTGGCCAGTTACCGATTACGCCCTTACGCAAAGCAAACGGCGAGTGGCTTCGACTGGAGATTGCGCTGCCGGGATACTCCGTCTGGCTGCGCGCCTGGCAGGTTCAAGTTGGCCGACTCAAGCTGTACCTCCTGGACAGCAATGACGCCGCCAACTTTCCAGTCCGTCGAGGCATTACCAGTGAGTTATACGGCGGCGGCCCGGAGTTGCGCCTCAAACAAGAGATACTTCTGGGGATTGGCGGGTGGCGACTGCTGGTTGCGCTTGGGATCCGGCCGGAAGTCTGCCACCTGAACGAAGGGCATGCGGCGTTCGCGATTCTGGAACGGGCCCGGACTTTCATGGCCGATACGGGCCAACCTTTCGACGTAGCACTGGCCGTTACGCGCGCGGGAAATCTCTTCACCACCCATACGGCAGTGGCGGCCGGCTTCGATCTATTCACGCCGTCACTCATTGAGCAATATATGGGTGACTATGCGACACAAAAACTTGGGATATCGCTGCATGATTTAATGGCGATGGGGAGGCAAAACCCGGACGATTCTTCGGAAAGCTTCAACATGGCCTACCTGGCGGTACGCGGTAGCGGAGCCGTCAACGGCGTCAGCGAATTGCACGGTAAGGTGAGCCGGCAGATTTTCCAGCCGCTTTTTCCGCATTGGCCACAGGACGAAGTGCCGATCGGGCACGTCACCAATGGGGTCCATATGCCAACATGGGACTCGGCCGCCGCGGATGATTTATGGACGACAGCCTGCGGAAAGGATCGCTGGCTGGGAACGGAAAAAACATTGGAAAGGGATATCCGCGGCATCGCCGACGACACGCTCTGGAATTTTCGGTCTATTGCCAGAAAAGCTTTGGTTGAATACGCCCGCAAACGACTTTCGAGGCAGCTAGCCGGCTCCGGCGCATCATCCGAAGCGGTCGATCGCGCCAAGCACCTGTTTGATCCAAATGCATTAACTCTTGGGTTTGCCCGCCGCTTTGCAACTTACAAGAGGCCGAACCTTTTGCTGCAAGACCCTGCGCGTCTGTTGCGGCTTTTGAACGATGAAGATCGACCGGTGCAATTGATCATCGCCGGCAAGGCGCATCCGGAGGATCGGGCGGGGCAAGAATTAATTCATCAATGGGTGGAATTCATCCGGCAGCCGGACAGCAGATCGCACGTCATATTCTTGAGCGATTACGACATGCTGCTGACCGAATGTCTGGTGCAGGGTGTGGATGTCTGGATCAATACTCCGCGTCGGCCATGGGAGGCATGTGGCACTAGCGGGATGAAGGTGCTCGTGAATGGAGGCATAAATCTCTCGGAACTGGATGGTTGGTGGGCAGAGGCCTACACGCCGGATGTGGGTTGGGCAGTCGGAGACGGACAGGAACATGGCGACGACCCGGCGTGGGATGCGAATGATGCGCGAACTCTATATGAACTGCTGGAGCGAAAAGTCATTCCGGAATTTTACTCACGAGATAAGAGCGGCATTCCTGCTGCTTGGATCAAACGAATGCGGGAAAGCATGGCGCGGCTGACACCGCGATTTTCCGCCGATCGCGCGGTGCGCGAATACACTGAGCAACGCTACCTGCCTGCCGCCGCTGGTTACCGTTCGCGTGAGAGGAACAAAGGTGAAATCGGTAGATCGATCGTCGATTGGCAGCACCGCCTGAAACAGAATTGGGCCAAGCTGCGTTTCGGCCAAGTAAAGGTCGAGACTGAAAAGGAACGGCATATATTTGAGGTCCAGTTATACAGCGAAGACGCCGATCCAGCCGCGATACGCGTTGAACTTTATGCCAATGGAGTCAAAGGCGGCGCTCCGGTACGGCAAGAGATGAAGCGAACACGCCAACTCCAGGCGCCGGCGCGCGGCTATGCATACACAGCGGAAGTCTCCGCTTCGCGCTTGCGCGAAGACTATACGGTTCGCGTAATACCAGTGTTGTCCGGTGTCGCTGTTCCCTTGGAATCGACTCAGGTGTTATGGCAAAGGTGATCATTTTGTGAACCGATGGCTGACGGGACTCAGAGGTCTTGTCATTTGAGGTGATTACACGCGTGTCCAACGAACATCGCCCCATTCCCGTTCTGCCTCGGCGACCACGGGTTCATCCGATTGCGGGCCATATAGCACGTTCTTATCCCGTGGGACGGCAGAGTTTCTCTCGTGCTTGCCAGGGGGAAGTTCTCGAATTGACCATCACCACGATCAAGCCGCTGGCGAAGAATGTCGAAGCAATCCTCACAACGACGCTTAACTCCAACGATGCCAAATCATGGACAAAGATCCCGTTCGAGCGCGATGGTGAGCGGATGTTCAAATGCCGCATTTACCCCGCTCACCCTGGTCTGCATTCCTTCCGGGCTGAATTCTCGCTCGATAACGGCTCCTCCTGGTTCCGCGATACCGTTCCAGACGCCTGGATATTGATTGATCCTCCGCAGGTGGACGCGCTGCGCATTTACACGCTGATCCCCAATGTCTCCGGCACGCTTGCAAATTGGAAAGCCGACCTGAAGCGGATTAGCGACATGGGCTTTAACGCGATCCACCTGTTGCCCATAACAACGATGGATAAATCCGAGAGTCCGTATTCGGCGAAAGACCTCTTTGACGTTGACAGCGGCTATCTCGCCAATGGATCGCGGCAGGATGGCCTCTCACAGTTGGAAGACTTTATCGCTGAAGCCAAGAGACTGGGCATTCGGCTGGTGTTCGACCTGGTGCTCAACCATGTCGGTGTCCAAAGCACCATGGCGACGCAAGCGCCGGACTGGATCGTCCCGGACGAGAACGAGCCGGACGGATTAAAGCGCGCCAGGTATTGGTGCAAGGAGGGCTGGCGTAACTGGAATGACTTGGTGTTGATCAATTACGAGCATCCGACAGAAGCCGTCCGTTCGGAAATACGGGCTTACATGACGGACTACGCGCTGTTTTGGGCGAAATATGCGAATGACACCAGCGGGTTCGTGCGTTTCGACAATCTGCACAGCAGTGACCCCGACTTCGTTACGGCGCTTACCGCATCCCTGCATTTAGAGTACCCCCAGGTGGGCATCCTCGCGGAGTATTTCACGGATGAAAACACGCTGCTGCGCACCGGGCCACAATGGGGGTTAAACCTCAATTTGGCGACTCCATGGAATTTCAAGTTTGTGCCTCAGCTTCGCAAATATCTGAATTACATTCACCGCGTTTCCGAGCACATTCGATACTTCATGCCGATCACCTCACACGATTGCGGCTCGCCGGCGCAGGAGTTCGGCACCGCTGACTCGACGGTTCCTCGCTATGTGGCCGCCGCCTTGCTGGGCACCGGAGCCACGGGAATTCCACAAGGGGTCGAATTCGGTGAGAAGGAACGGATCGATTTTATCGGCAGAAAACCGAGGATGCTGTATCCCGCCGAAACGAGGTTCGCCAAGTTCATCAGCCGGGTCAACGCCATTCTCGCCGAGTATCCGGCCTTCCGTTGCGGGGAAAACTGCCGGTTTGTCGATGACGGGCATCCCGCTGTCATCGCGGCATTTCGTCGAGATACGGGAACCGAGACGTTCGGATTTCTCGTGGCATGCAATTTCGACACCCTCAATCGGCAGCGCATCACGATCGAACTCGCGCCTTTGCTGAAAACCGACGGACCCCTCGCCTGCTGTGAATTGTTAACCAGCGAGACTCGTATTTTTCCGCATCCTCGTATCGAACTCCTGCTTCCGCCCTGCGGTGCGCAGGTACTGAAGCTTCCAAGAAAAGAGAGGACCGGTTGAACGACTGAACCGCAATCTGCTTGCATTGCCCGTTGTTACTTGGCGGCATGGAGCTTATAGTAAGCTCAATCGATATAGAATCTCGAAAACTTTCGGATGACTAAATAAAGGGTAATCCGGCCAGTCGCCGGGGGACTCGTTAGCGAGTAAGCCGACGCATTTGAACACCGCTGGTGTTCGGTTGCGTCGGTTTTTTTGTTTCTTCTTGTCCTCGCTTCGCAAAAGAATCCTGGCATGTTGATCGGGGCGATATGAGCGCAAGCACACATGATGTGGCAACCAATGAACGCAAACCATTGGATGACGCTCAGGCAATCGTTGCAACCGATCTGACAAAATGGTTTGGCGAAGGCGAAAGCAAAACGACTGCCGTGAATGGCGTCGGGCTTGTCGCTCACTTTGGCGAGATGCTGTTCATCGTCGGCCCCTCCGGCAGCGGTAAGACCACGATGCTCAGCATGATTTCCGGCATCCTGCGTCCCAATGCCGGCAGGGTAATCGTCAAAGGAACCGATATCTGGACTCTGAACAATGACCAGTTGGCTGATTTCCGTCTGAACACTGTTGGCTTTGTCTTCCAGGACTACCATCTGTTTCCGCGCCTGACGACGGCCGAGAATGTCGCGATCCCCTTGATCCTGAAAAAGCACGACTGGAATGAATCAATTACCGAGGCAAAACAGCAGCTTGAAATCGTCGGTCTGAAAGGCCGCGGCGAAATTCTGCCCGTGAAACTCTCGGGCGGCGAGCAACAGCGCGTGGCAATCGCGCGCGCGATCATCAGCAGCCCGGAGATTCTCATTCTCGACGAACCGACCGCCTCCCTGGATGGTGATACCGGAAGGATGATCATCGCCTTCGTAAAAGAAAAGATTCTCAATAAAAGTCGCTGCATCCTGATTGTCACCCATGATGCGCGCATCAACGAATATGCGGACCGGATCCTCCATATGGAAGATGGACATCTCTCCGCATCGGAAAAGGGGAACGAATGAACGCGGATGAGCCTAAACCTGAAGTCAAAGCAGACGAGCCTAAGCCCGAAGCTGACGCAGCCAAGCCTCAGCCTGACGCCAAAACAGCCGAGCCTAAGCCCGACGCCAAAACAGCCGAGCCGCAATCGAAGGCAGCCCCATCCAAACCGGAAGCCAAAACAGACGAGCCTAAACCTGAAGCTCAAGCAGCCAAGCCTAAGCGTGAGTTCAGAAACAAGATCATCTTCGCCCTCGCGATAACAGGTGTTCTGGCGGCACTGGTCGCCGCCTACATCTTTGGCATGCAAAGAAAGGCACAGCCTCCTGTATTCACACCGGTCAACAGCCCTTACGAGTCGGCGATCTATGCCAATGGCATGGTCGAGAGCGACCAGCCAAGCGGTGAAAACACCAATATCTTCCCCGAAGTTTCCGGCCCGATCACCAAGGTGCTCGTGCAGGAGGGCCAGGAGGTGTCGGCCGGCACGCCGCTGTTCACCATCGACGATTCGGTGCAACGAGCCACCACGGAACAATTAAGATTGCAGTCCGAGGCCGCCCTGGCACTTCTCAATGAACTCAAAGCGGAGCCAAGACCGGAGACACTTGCCATCGCCAAAGTGCAGGTGGACCTGGCCGAATCCAACCTGAAAGCGGCCCAGGACCCGTACGACAAGGACCGCGCTTCTTACGACATGGATCCGAACTCGATCAGCAAGAACGTGCTGGACACGGCGAAAGACGCCGTGGACCAAGCGACAAACGCACTGGCCGTCGCCCGCAGGCAATATGACCTCACCAAGGCCGGAGCCTGGAGTTACGACATCGACAATCAGTTCAAGCAATACGAATCCCTCACGCAGGCCTTCAAGTCGGCCAAAGCGCTGCTGCGGAAATATTCGGTCAAAGCGCCGGCCGACGGGGTCGTGCTGACCGTCAACGCAGCAGTCGGTGGCTACGTTTCTTCCCAGGGAAACTATGACACTTACACGGAGTTATTCGACCCGCTCGTGGTGATGGGAACACCTCAAAAATATCTGGACGTGCGCTGCTATGTCGATGAGATACTTGTCTCACGTCTGCCGTCCCATTGGCACATCAAAGCGCAGATGCAGATCACCGGCACCGACATCAAGGTGCCGCTGGAGTTCGTCCGGGTGCAGCCCTATGTCTCGCCCAAAATTGAGCTATCCAATGAGAAGCAAGAGCAGGTCGACCTGCGGGTGCTGCCGGTGATTTTCCGGTTCGAGAAAAAGGATGCCCCGGTCTATCCGGGCCAGATGGTGGATGTCTACATCGGGCAACAATAGCGCCCCGCCCGACCAGACACAGCCAGAGCCATTGCCATGAACAACTCTCGATCAACGCCCGGCGAGCACAGGCGAGGCATCATGCAGTATGGTGGCATCCTGCGAATCGGTTTCAAACTGTTGGTGAACGACAAGGGCAAATTCTCCGCGCTCCTGATCGGGATCACCTTCGCCGTGTTCCTGATGATGCAAATGACCTCGATGTTCGCCGGCATTCTCAATCGTTCCTCTTCAACTGTCACCAATATCCCCGCGGCGATGTGGATCATGGACCCCGCGGTCAACACTCCCACCAGTCCGATTCCTATGCCCGATTACGTTCTGGACGCGGCCCGCAGCATGGACGGCGTCAGCTACGCGGTGCCGCTCTTTATCGGTGGCGCGCTGGTCAAGCTCAACAGCGGGACCTATCAATCCGTCAACGTCGTCGGTCTGGACGACGAAAGCCTCTTTGGCCGTCCCGAACTCGAACAGGGCAACATTCAGGACATCTATGCCGACAACACCTTCTTCGTGGTTGACGATGCTGAATTCTCGAAGCTGGAAAATCCGAAGATTGGCACCTCATTTGAACTCAATGACCACCGTGGTGTGATCGTCGGCGTTGCCAGGGTTGTCTCAAACGGACTGAACGGCGTACCGACCCTCTATACCACTTACAACCGCGCGGTCGAGTATCTTCCATCGACGCGTTTCACTTTGTCCTATGTTCTTGTGCAACCGAAGAACGCCGCCGCCGTGGCAGGCATCAAGCAGCAAACCGCCAGGCTTGGCTACATAGCCCTGACCAGCGCCGATTTCGACACGCGCATCACCGACTTCTATGTCTACCAGACCGGTGTCGGAGTCAACATCCTGTTGATGACCGTGATCTCCTTCATCGTTGGACTGTCGATCTCCGGCCAGACCTTTTATACGTTCATCCTCGAAAACCTGGAGAAATTCGGCGCGCTCAAGGCCATCGGCGCTAAGGGGCGAGAGTTGATCTACATGATCCTCTTCATGGCGACCTTTACCGCGATGACCGGATATGGCCTGGGGGTCGGTCTGGTCACGCTCGTGATCTGGATCGCCCGATCCAGTTTGCCCAATTACGCCGCGATCATCACGTTCTGGAATCTGGCGCTGGCCTTTGGAATGGTGGTGCTGATCGCCGGAATATCCAGCTATGTCGGAGTACGCAAGGTCCTCAAAATCGAGCCATTCGACATCTTCAGGGGGTAAACATGTTAGCACTGTTTCCGAGTCGCGCTTTACGATGTTACACAGCAATCGCATTGTTCTGTATGATCGCGGGCTGTGCGGTTGGCCCGAACTTTTCTCGGCCGGATTCGCCGCCGGACAAGAATTATGTGAACGGCGGCGATCCAACCGCCACGACGCGCGCCGGTGACACCGCTCAGCAATTCGATCAGAACGCCAAACTGCCCGCGGATTGGTGGCGACTTTTCAACTCTCCAAAAGTTAACGCGGTCGTCAATGAGGCGTTGATCGACAATCCGGGTCTGCAGGCGGCCCAAGCCAGCCTGCGTCATAGCCAGGACCTCTTGCGCAGCGGTTACGGCATTTTCTATCCCCAAGTCGACGGCGACTTCGGGGCGACTCGGCAGAAGTCCATACCGCTGCCGGGCGCACAAACCTCCACGCCAAGCATATTCAATCTCTTTACTCTCTCGGCATCGGCGAGCTATGCGCTGGACGTGTTTGGCGGCGAGCGCCGGGCGGTCGAAGCTCTGGGCGCCCAGGTCGATCTGCAGCGAAATACCGAGCGGGCCGCTTATCTGACCCTTTCGGCCAACATCGCCAACGCCATCATTGCCCAGGCCGCATACCGCGCCGAAATTGAGGCCACCGAACGGCTGATCGATCTGCAACAGACGCAGGTGCAACTGGCCAAAGTCCAGGCGCGGGCCGGCACTGCGCCCTATTCGACCGTGCTCACCCTCCAGGGCCAACTTGCTTCTTACCAGGCAACTATCCCGCAGCTTCAGCAGTTGCTCAGCCAGACCGATGACCTCCTGGCCAGTCTCGTTGGACATACTCCCGCCGAATGGAAGGCGCCGCGGATTGATTTTGCGGAACTCACTCTTCCATCCAACTTGCCCGTGAGCCTGCCTTCCGATCTGACGGGTCAACGCCCGGATATTCTAGCGGCCGAGGCAACGCTTCATGCGGCCAGCGCCAATATCGGTGTCGCCACGGCCAACATGCTTCCTGATATTACCCTAAGCGCCGATTATGGTGTGAACAACAGCTCCCTTACCCACCTGTTTGCCAGCGGTTCCACCGTTTGGGGCCTGGGGGCGGATGTCGCTACCCCGATTTTCGAGGGCGGAACGCTATGGTTCAAGCGCAAAGCGGCCATCGACAATTACCAGCATGCCGCCGCCCTGTATCGACAAACGGTGCTTGGCGCATTTGCTCAGGTTGCCGATACGCTGCGCGCCGTTCAGCACGACGCGGAGATTCTGAAGGCGCAAGACGAATCCCTCGGCGCAGCCCAGCAAGCTCTGCATCTCATTCAGGCAAACTTTCAGACGGGGTTGGCAAATTACTCCGATGTTCTGATCGCGGACGTGCAATACCATCAGGCCAAGATCGCGAATCTTCAGGCGATCGCATTGCGATATCAGGATACCGTCGCCCTCTTTGTCGCCCTCGGTGGGGGGTGGTGGAACGCGAAATAGGGGGTTAAATTGCTCGACAGAGACCTTTCCATTCCTTGATGGGAACGAAATGAACGAGAACAAGCACGATGTGGAAAGCGAAGGGGCCAAGGCACGGGATCACGCTCGCCCGCGCCACCATTTTTGGAAACATGCGCATCGGGATTGGCGCGTCTGGATCACTGTGCTGCTGATGCTCCTCGCGATTCTTATCTATGTAATGACGGACAACCTGTCCCTCAGACCCGGCAAACGCGCGATTCAGTCTACGCCGGAGGCAAATGGGCCTTAGAACGGTGTTTGGTCTAACTATAGGAATAAACTTATGTCAATCGACCTCTTAAATCCCGACGTCGAAGCTCGCACCGACGGAGCTTCGTTACTTGAAGCCAGCGGCGTGCTCTCTCCGGAGTTGCTTCGCAAGATGAACGCCTATTGGCGTGCGGCCAACTACCTTTCAGTGGGGCAGATTTATCTCTACGACAATCCGCTGCTCAAGGAGCCGCTGAAACTGTCGCATGTGAAGCCGCTGGTGGTTGGGCATTGGGGCACCACGCCGGGCCAGAACTTCATCTACGTGCATTTGAATCGGGTCATCAAAAAGTATGACCTGGACATGTTTTACATCGCCGGTCCGGGTCACGGCGGCCCGGCAATAGTGGGCAATGTTTACCTCGAAGGCACCTGGAGTGAAGTTTATCCGAACGTCACCCAGGACGAAGCCGGACTGAAAAAGCTGTTCAAGCAATTCTCGTTCCCCGGTGGCATTTCCAGCCACGTGGCGCCGACGACGCCAGGCTCGATTCACGAGGGCGGTGAACTGGGGTACTCCCTCAGTCACGCCTTCGGCGCTGCGTTCGACAATCCCGATCTTATCGTCGCCTGCGTCGTCGGTGACGGCGAAGCGGAAACGGGTCCCTTGGCGACCGCATGGCAGTCGAACAAGCTTCTCGATCCTATTTCCGACGGAGCCGTCCTGCCGATCCTGCATCTCAACGGCTACAAGATCAGCAATCCGACCGTTCTGGCCCGCATTGAGCATGAGGAACTGGAGCAATTTCTACGAGGGTGCGGCTGGACGCCCCACTTTGTGGAAGGCGATGAGCCGGAAAAGATGCATCAACTCATGGCCGCCACATTGGAAACGGCCATCGAGGACATCCGTCAAATCCAGAAAAAAGCGAGGAATAACAACGACACCACTCGGCCCCGCTGGCCCATGATCGTCCTGAGGTCACCCAAGGGCTGGACGGGGCCGAAAGTCGTCGATGGCCTGCAAGTCGAAGGAACATTCCGAGCGCACCAGGTGCCGCTCCTGGTGGATTCCGATCACCCTCAGCACGTTGCGCAACTTGAAAGCTGGATGAAGAGCTACAAGGCCGAGGAGTTGTTCGATGAGCACGGCCGACTGAATGCCGAATTGGCCGACCTTGCGCCGAAGGGCGACCGCCGGATGGGCGCCAATCCTCACGCCAACGGAGGAATTCTATTGCACGATTTGAAAATGCCCGACTTCCGCAATCACGCCGTACATGTTACCTCGCCTGGCGCGGTTGATGGTCAGGATACGATGGTGCTTGGCAAATTCCTGCGCGATGTCGTCAAACTGAACGAGAAACCTCGTAATTTCCGAGTGTTTGGCCCTGATGAGACGCTGTCGAACTTGCTTGGCGCGGTCTTTGAAGTCACCAACCGTCAATGGGACGCCCGGGAAGTGAAAAACGATGAATTTCTATCCCCTGATGGCGGCGTGCTCGATTCGATGCTGAGCGAACACCAATGCGAAGGCTGGCTGGAAGGATATCTGCTTACCGGACGGCACGGGCTGTTTAATAGCTATGAGGCGTTCATCCGCATCGTCGATTCGATGTTCAGCCAGCACGCAAAGTGGCTGAAGGTCACCAAGGAACTGCCTTGGCGGCGTCCGATTTCATCATTGAACTACCTGCTCGCTTCGCATGTCTGGCAGCAGGATCACAACGGCTTCACCCATCAAGATCCGGGGTTTCTGGACCACGTCATCAATAAGAAGGCCAGCATCGTTCGTTGCTATTTGCCGCCGGACGCGAACTGCCTTCTGTCCGTCTTCGATCATTGCCTGCGCAGCCGCAACTATGTGAACGTCGTGGTGGCGGGCAAACACGCGCTGCCGCAATGGCTGAGCATCGATGCGGCAGTGGTTCATTGCACGGAAGGCATAGGCATCTGGCAGTGGGCAAGCAACGACCAGAATTCCGAACCCGATGTCGTCATGGCTTGCTGCGGCGACACGCCCACGCTGGAAATCCTGGCGGCCACGTCCATCCTCCGCCGGTATCTGCCCGATCTGAAAATCCGCGTTGTCAATGTTGTGGATTTAATGAAACTGGAATCCGCCAGCGAGCATCCGCATGGCCTGAGCGAGGCTGATTACGATTCTCTGTTCACAAAAGACAAGCACATCATCTTCGGCTTCCATGGATACCCCTGGCTTGTTCACCGCCTGACCTACCGCCGGACGAATCAGAATCTTCACGTCCGCGGCTATAAGGAAGAAGGCACGATCACAACAGCCTTCGACATGCGGGTGCAGAACGATCTGGATCGCTTTCACCTCGTGCAGGATGTTGTAGATCGTCTGCCGCATCTTGGTGCCAAAGGGGCCTACCTAAAGCAGACGATGCAGGACAAGCTCATCGAGCACAAGCTTTACATTGATCAACACGGCCAGGATTTGCCGGAAATCCGCAACTGGAAGTGGAGCGGTCCCAAATGAATTCACAACAACTGATGGTGACGGCGCAAGCGCTGGTCGGCGGTGGTAAGGGACTCCTCGCTATGGATGAGAGCAATCCCACCTGCAACAAGCGTTTTGCGCCTCTGGGCATTCCGCAAACCGAGGCGTCCCGCCGAGCATATCGAGAATTGATTGTCACGTCTCCCGGCCTGGGCGAGTCAATCAGTGGCGCCATCCTTTTTGACGAGACGATCCGCCAGAAGACCAGTAAAGGAACGTCCTTCGTGGAGGTGCTCGTCCAAACGGGAATCATCCCTGGCATCAAGGTGGACACGGGCGCGAAAGACATGGCCGGTTTTCCCGGCGAAAGAGTCACCGAGGGATTAGATGGATTGCCCGCGCGCATCCAGGAATATGCCGGGATGGGCGCCCGATTCGCAAAGTGGCGGGCGGTGATTGCGATCGATACCGGCATTCCCAGCGAGGGATGCATTGATGCCAACGCCCACGCGCTTGCCCGCTACGCCGCGATCTGCCAGCAGGCGGGTCTCGTTCCCATTGTCGAGCCAGAAGTGCTCATGGATGGGTCGCACGATCTGGAACAATGTCTGGAAGTCACTGGGCGAGTCCTTCACGCGGTGTTCAACCAGCTTCACGTCCAGCGCATTCTGCTCGAAGGAATGATTCTCAAGCCGAACATGGTCCTGGCGGGCAAGGATTGTCCGCATCAGGACGATGTCGAGCAAGTGGCTGAGGCCACTGTACGGTGCCTTCTCAGATCGGTCCCGGCCGCTGTTGCCGGCATTGCATTTCTTTCCGGTGGTCAGTCAGGTGAACTGGCGTGCGCACGACTGAATGCGATGAACGTTCGCTTCGCGTCGAAAACGCCGTGGGTACTTACGTTCTCATTTGCCCGGGCAATCCAGCACCCGGCACTCGATATCTGGTCTGGCCACGATGCGTCAGTGAAAGCGGCACAAAAGTCTCTGCTCCACCGGGCAAAATGCAGTCGGGCTGCATGCTGCGGCGAATACAGCGCGGCAATGGACAAGACCTGAACACGAAATGGAAACCGGAAATGCGACAGAAATTCGTCGTCGGTAACTGGAAGATGCATACCACCGCCGCGGAGGCAGGACAGTTGGCCAGGGCGGTCGTGGACGGCGTGGGCGCTGAGGACCGCATAGCGGTCGTCATCTGTCCGCCTTTCCCCTATCTGGCCCACGTCGGGGCGATCGTCAAAGGCAGCCGCGTCGCGCTGGGGGCGCAAAACCTCTATCCAGAGAAAGAAGGGGCGTTTACCGGTGAAGTCAGCTCTAGGATGCTCCTTGATGTCGGCTGCAAGTATGTGATCCTCGGACACAGCGAACGTCGCCACAAACTTGGCGAGTCCGATGCCTTCATCAATCAAAAAGTACGGGTTGCCTTAACCGCCGGGCTCGATGTGATTCTTTGCATCGGCGAGACTCTGGACCAACGCAAGGCCAATCAGACCGAAGCATTGCTCGACCGGCAACTCAGTCAGGGATTGGCCGACATCTCGAACGATATGTTGCCCCGCCTGAGCATCGCCTACGAACCAGTCTGGGCGATCGGCAATCCCAGCCATCACGCCACTCCCGAGCAGGCTCAGAAGGCGCACGAATTTATTCGGCGCTGCTTCGGTCAGATATTCGACGACAAATCGGCCCAGGCACTTGCGATTCAGTACGGCGGCAGCGTCACGCCGGAAAACGCCGCTTCCTTCTTCAGCCAGCCCGGCGTGGATGGCGCCCTCATCGGTGGCGCCAGCCTGGATGCCGATCAATTTCTCGCGATCGTACGGGCTGCAATCGCTGATACACAATCTGATGGCAACGCCGCTGTGCGGAGCGCGGTCGTAACGGTTTGACAAATATCAATAAAACATTCGTCAGGAGACTCACCATGATAAAGCCTCAGCCCACGGCCAAGAATAGGGTCGAACCGAAGCCGGCAGCTAAGCCGGCGCCAAAGGACGATCTGAAAACGCTGCCCATGGCGGAAGTTGAGAAAAAGCTAAATTCGTCGCCGGATGGTCTCACGGATGCCGAGGCGAAGAAGCGGCTAACCCAGTATGGTCCCAACGAGATCGAGGAAAAGAAGACCAATCCCTTATTGAAATTCCTTTCCTACTTCTGGGGTCCGATCCCATGGATGATCGAAGTCGCGGTAATTCTATCCGGCGTGGTTCGGCACTGGCCGGATTTCTTCATCATACTACTTTTGCTTTTCGCCAACGCTGTCGTCGGATTCTGGGAAGAACGGCAGGCGGGGAACGCCATCGATGCCCTCAAGGCCAAGCTGGCGATCAAAGCCCGGGTGAAACGAGATGGCAAATGGATCAACCCACCGGCGCGCGAACTCGTGCCGGGCGATGCCATTCGCTTACGGCTGGGGGACATTGTACCGGCCGATGCGCGCTTGCTGGACGGCGACGAGGTGTCGGTGGATCAGTCCGCGCTAACCGGAGAGTCACTGCCCGCCACGCGCAAGCCCGGCGAGGCGGTCTTTTCCGGTTCGATCGTGCGTCGGGGTGAAATCGGGGCACTGGTTTACGCCACCGGCACGAATACCTACTTCGGCAGGACCGCACAACTTGTGGAAGAGGCACACACCGTCAGCCATTTTCAAAAGGCCGTGCTGAAGATTGGCAATTACCTGATCATCCTCGCGGTGGGTCTGGTGGCGGTGATTGTTGCCGTCGCGATCTACCGCGGCGACCCGCTGCTCCACGCCAAACCGCCCAACGACCCCATTCTCTTATTCGCCCTCATCCTCACAGTTGCGGCCATTCCAGTTGCCATGCCCACGGTGTTGTCTGTGACGATGGCAGTCGGCGCTCGCCTCCTCGCGAAGAAACAGGCGATCGTGAGTAAGTTGGTGGCCATCGAGGAATTAGCAGGCGTGGACGTTCTGTGCGCGGACAAGACGGGCACCCTGACCCAGAACAAACTGACGCTGGGCGATCCATTCACCGTCAACGACATACCAGCCGATCAATTAATCCTCAACGGTGCGCTGGCGTCGCGCGCGGACGACAACGACACCATTGATCTGGCGGTGCTAGCCGGGCTGAAAGATAAGGATGCGCTTAAGAGCTACGACGTGGTTCATTTTCAACCCTTTGACCCAGTGCATAAACGCACCGAAGCCACCGTCAAAACCAAAGACGGAAAGGCGTTCAAGGTGACCAAGGGCGCGCCGCAGGTGATCCTAAAGTTGTCGACCGATGGCGGTCAGGTGAAACCCGCCGCCGACAAAGCGGTCAACGAATTCGCGGCGCGCGGCTTTCGTTCCTTGGGTGTCGCGCGAGAGGAGGGCAACGGCCCATGGAAGTTTCTTGGTGTATTACCGCTGTTCGATCCGCCTCGCGAAGATGCCAAGGCAACCGTCGCGACTGCCAGTAAAATGGGCGTGAAGGTCAAGATGGTGACGGGCGATGCGCTGGCCATCGCCAAAGAGACCGCCAAAAAACTGGATATGGGCACGAATATCCTCGATGCCGAAAGCTTGGGCGACTCGAAAAAGGAAGAAACCCCGGCCGTCGCCGAGTCGATCGAAAAGGCGGACGGTTTCGCCCAGGTGTTTCCCGAACATAAATTCCACATCATTGATGTTCTACAAAAACGCGGACACATCGTCGGCATGACCGGCGATGGCGTGAATGACGCACCCGCGCTGAAGAAAGCCGATTGCGGCATCGCTGTCTCTGGCGCGACCGACGCGGCGCGCGCCGCGGCGTCCATTGTGCTGCTGACGCCCGGCCTTTCCGTGATCATCGACGCGATCAAGGAAAGTCGCCGCATATTTCAGCGGATGAACAGCTACGCGATCTACCGCATCGCCGAAACATTGCGCGTGTTGTTTTTCATGACGCTGGCGATCCTCATCTTTAACTTCTATCCGGTGACGGCGGTGATGATCGTGATGATCGCGTTGCTTAACGACGGCGCCATCCTATCCATCGCGTATGACAACGTTCATTACAGGGATAAGCCAGAGGCCTGGAACATGCGCATGGTCCTGGGGATCTCCACGGTGTTGGGCGTCATCGGGGTCGTCGCCGCCTTCGGCCTGTTTTATCTGGGCGAACGCGTCTTTCATCTCGACCGCCCCCACATTCAGACGCTCATGTACCTGAAGCTGTCCGTGGCGGGACATCTGACGATTTTTCTGACGCGCACGCGTGGTCCATTCTGGTCCATAAAACCCGCGAAGATTCTGTGGATCGCTGTGCTCGGCACACAGATCATCGCGACGCTGATCGCGGTCTACGGCCTATTTATGACGCCCCTCGGCTGGCGCTGGGCAGCATTCGTCTGGGGCTATGCTCTGGTTTGGTTCCTGATTAATGACCGCGTGAAACTACTGGCGTATCTAATTTTTGATCACACCAAGGCTGGGGCCACACCGGAAGCGCGAGCCGAGGCGCAGATTCATGCCAAGACTGAGCCGGAACCCGCAGCCAAGTCTGATGCCAAAAAAGAGGGTAAGCCTCAAGCTACAACCCAGCCGAAAGCCCCAATCAAAGCTGACGGTACGCCCGATGCCAAGGCGCCGCCGAAACCCGAAGCCAAGGCCGAACCGACACCCCAAGCCCAAGCGGACTCAAAGCCTGATTCCGCAGTCAAACCCGAAGTCGACGCTGAGGCTAAGCCTGCCGTCAAAGCCAAAATGTCCTCCGATTTGACGCCGCAGATCTCCAAGCGCGCTTATGAACTCTACGAGAAGGGAGGGCGCCAGAGCGATCACGCAGTTCAGGACTGGGAGCAGGCGATGCAGGAGATCGGAAAAGATGAAACCAAAACCGAGCCTGAGCCCCAAGCCAAGGTCGAGCCTAAGTCTGAAGCGAAAACCAAGGCGCCGTCTGATTTGACGCCTCAACTCATCAAGCGAGTCCATGAACTCTACGAGGAGTTAGGGCGCAAGGATGTGCGAGCAGTTCAGGAGTTAGAGAAGGCAGAGCGCGGGACACCAAAAGTCGAACCCCATGAATGAGTAGACGCGAATTACACGGCGAGGCATTGGCCGAAGGGATAACGATGAAAATCAATTCAAAGGATTTCCGTGTGCGGCACGGAGAAAAGGTCAAACTCCGGGAGTTGCCGACGATCGTGAAGCCCTTCTGCAAGTCGAAAAGACATTATCAAAAACTTCTGGCAAAACACGTCGAGGAATTGTACTCACTGCAACATCTTCATTATGCGTCCGATCGCTATGCGTTGCTGCTGATTTTTCAGGGCATGGACGCCGCCGGCAAGGATGGCGCAGTCCGCCACGTCATGTCCGGAGTCAATCCGCAGGGTTGTGAAGTCTTCAGTTTCAAACAGCCCAGCGCCGAAGAGTTAGAGCACGATTTTCTGTGGCGCACGACGTGCCGGCTTCCCGAGCGTGGCCGAATCGGCATCTTCAATCGTTCCTATTACGAGGAAGTGCTCGTCGTTCGGGTGCATCCGGAGATTCTCGCCAGCCAGCGGCTTTCAGAAGAGTTGCGTGACGACAAGACACTCTGGAATGATCGGTATCGCTCCATCGTGGACCTGGAGCGCCACTTGTTTCATAACAGCACCCGCACGATCAAAATCTTCCTGCACCTTTCGCAAGAAGAGCAGCGAAAGCGATTCCTGGAGCGAATTGATGAGCCGGACAAGAACTGGAAATTCAGCCTTGCCGACATTCACGAGCGGAAATACTGGAAGCAATACATGGTGGCTTATGAGGAGTGCCTGAGCGCCACAAGCACCCGCTACGCGCCCTGGTACGTCGTTCCCGCAGATGACAAGGAAAATGCCCGGTTGATCGTTTCCCGGATCGTCATTGACGCGCTCAGGGAACTGAAAATGGCATACCCCAAGACGACGCCCAAACGCCATGACGAATTGAAGGCGATCCGCAAGCTTTTGGTCGCTGAATCACCAAGATAAACGTGAGAAAGACTGAGGCCAATGGCCGCAAAAGAAACACCACATCCCCCACGCCTTTTTCTGATCCGTCACGGCAATACCGATTGGTCCGACTCCGGCGAACATACCGGCTGCACAGATATTCCTCTGAACACCAGCGGAGAGGCGCACGCTCGCCTGCTTGGCACGCGACTCTCGGGTGAACGGTTTTCTCGGATATTTGTAAGCCCGCTTATTCGTGTGCGGCGGACCTGCCAGCTCGTCGGCTTCGCTGACCGTGCCGAGGTCACTCCTGACCTTACGGAGTGGAACTACGGTAGTTACGAAGGCCGGATGACGATTGATGTGCATCGAGAGCGGCCCGAATGGTATCTCTATCGTGACGGCGCTCCCGGCGGTGAGTCGCCTGAGCAAGTTGCCGCTCGTGCGGATCGGTTCATTGAAAGCGTGCGGCCCATCGATGGCGATGTTGCCGCCTTCTCCAGCGCTCAAATCATCCGCATGATCGTCGCCCGCTGGCTTGGCCTTCCGCCGCTGGGTGCCAGGTATTTCTATACCGAAACCGCCAGCGTTGGCATTCTGGGCTACGAACACAATCGAAGCCAGCCGGTCGTGCGCCTCTGGGACGACGTCGGCACCCTCGACAAGAACGTCTGAAGAATTGAGATTATGCAGACTGCCAAACTGCCACCAAAAACAGCCTCGGGACACGCATCCGGACAAGCCCGATTGATCCTCACAATTAATGGCGGATCGTCGAGCATCAAATTTGCCCTGTTTTCTTCCGCATCACCGCTACGGCGACTGTTCGGCGGGCAACTTGAACGCATCGGAACGCCCGGCACGTTGCTGACAGCAACACGCGACAATTCATCCGAACTCGACACGCACCCAATCACCGCCTCAAATTTTCATGACGGCATTCAAGGCGTTCTCGCTTATCTGCGCCAGCGAATCGGAACGTCCATGATCATTGCGATCGGGCATCGCATCGTTAAAGGCGGCGCACGTCTGGTCGACAATCAAGTCATCACCGCGGAAGTCACCGCCGAACTTCGCCGCATGCAGCCTCTGGATCTCGATCATCTGCCGCGCGAAATCGCGTTGATCGACGCCTTTCGTATGGCATTTCCGAAAATACCCCAGATTGCGTGTTTTGATACTGCGTTTCACAAAGATCTTCCACATATCGCCCAACTTCTTCCGATCCCGCGCCACTATCTGGACGTAGGCATCCGCCGGTTTGGCTTTCACGGGTTGTCCTACACCTACCTAATGAGCCAACTGGCCGTAGTGGCTGGCGAGGAAGTTGCGAAAGGCCGGGTGATTCTGGCCCATCTCGGATCAGGCGCCAGCATGGCCGCAGTGCATAACGGCAAGCCAATCGATACGACCATGGCATTCACGCCAACATCCGGCCTGATGATGGGCACCCGACCCGGTGATCTTGACCCAGGACTTTTGGTCTACCTAATGAAAGACCAAAAGCTTTCGATCGAAGACATGGACAAGTTCATCTCCCAACAGTGCGGACTCATCGGCGTCTCCGAAACCAGCTCCGACATGCGCGATCTTCTTCGGGCACGCGGCAACGATCCGCGCGCGGCTGAGGCCGTGCAACTATTTTGCTACCAGGCAAAAAAACATTTGTGCGCTCTGACTTCGACTCTCGGTGGCTTGGAAACGATCGTCTTCGCCGGCGGCATCGGAGAACGTTCTCCAGACATACGCGCTGGTATTTGTGATGGTTTAGATTTTCTAGGATTGAAACTCGATCAATCAAGAAACAATCACGGATGTGATGTCATTTCCTCGAACGAAAGCCACGTCACGGCTCGGATCATCCCAACCGACGAAGAGGTTGTCATTGCGCGAATAGCTTCCACGATATCGCTCAACAACCGTTTGCGTGGTTGATGCTTCGGTCGCGGTAGGGACCGCTCTTACGAGCGGCCCCCCGCACAGATCCGTACGTGCGGCATTACCGCATACGGCTCTTACTTCGGGTGCTTGGCGTAGATGCGGTCGCTGGACCGCTTCACGCACACGGACAAGCCCAGACGACGCGCTTGTTTCCCGGCTCTGCGTCCGGGACGCGGCAGGCGTGTCCGTGTTCCCTTCAGTTGATCGCGTGTCCGCTGCACCAACCACAGTCCACCGTAACCACCGGCCACTAACTCCGCCTGTTCGCCGACTACCCTTCCCTCTTTGGGCCGCCGCTTTCGATAAGGTGCTCTTCCCGCAGCCACGCCCGGGCTTTGTCAACGTCGCTTTGATCGAAATAACGGACGTGTGCCTTCGTGAACGGCTTACAGAAGATCGCCATTCCATGGTGCCAGGCTTTCTCGCCGACGACCGCCAGTCGCGCGATGTCACTGAAGTGCTTGTAGGCAAATTTGGTGTCCGCCCACATCGCGCCGGACTTCCAGCCGTGGAAGTCGTGCATGTTGAAAAGGATGCTCAATTGGCCATGCCGCGCGATCAATCGGTCCACTTCCGGCACGAATTGCTCGTAATCCGCCGTGGTCAACTTACCACTGGCTTGGACCAGTAGAATTCTTCCCTCGTTCTCCTCGTTCAATTGCAGCGCCATGTCACACCTCGCTTAATAAAGGCCGGCTTGTCTCCCGATGCTGCGGCTTCCTCGCCTGCATCCCGCCAGCCATCAACTGACGAATTGTATTCCGCCCCGGCCATCGATTGGCAGCCGAAAAACTATAAAATTGCTTAGGCTGGCTCCTAGCGAAAACCACGGGCAGTTCCGCCCCCCCCGCTGATGAGATATACGAACGGACACAATTCTACTGCGTGGTAAGCGCATGATTTTGACAGCCGGCCTGGTTGACTCCCAACGCCAACGGAAGCGGATTCGAGTTTGTTTCCGTGGCCGAAGCCGACCTCCGCGAGCGTACTGGCATTGGCTGCATTGCACGTCCTGGGCCGGCGTCGTCGCAAATACGAAATCTGCTGAATGGTTTCGCTCGCTATGTTTTCTGGCGTCTCTCGCGGCTCGGAACGAGCAACACTGGGCATGGCGCCTTCCGAATCACGGCAGTAGTAACACTGCCCACCAGCAGTTCGTATAGAGCCTTGTGACCGTGTGAACCTACAACAATCAAGTCGGGCTTGATTTTCCTGACCTCGCGCATGATCTTGGGAATTGGGTTGCCTCGCATGGACGTGCCGCGAACCAGCAGCGCCGTTGCCGCCACGCCCAACTTCCGGCATTGGAGCTCCATGATATGTAGCGCTCGATGGTTGCGATGCACCTTTGCGGCCATTGCTTGCCGCGACACATCTTGCCGTTCTCGATCGGCCTCACGGTCGGCCTCCGGCGTCGCCACGTGCAGAAGCACCAGCTTCGCATTGAAGGCGCGCGCTACGTCGGTGGTAGTGGTCAGAACCGCGCTGGTGACATCCGAAAAGTCGATCAAAGCGAGAATTTTCCGCATGCCGGCTCCGCTCACACCGGCCTCATTGTAGGCCGTTGGTGCCGTGGCACAATCCACAAACCTTATCCTGGTTCCTTCTGGCGGTACATGCGATCGTGATAGGCGGCGACGAGTTCACGGCGACTGAGGACGGCAACCGCCTTTGTAGGGAATTCATTTTCTACGACCGGAACCTCCTCCAATTCAGTCGTGTGAAATTTATGCAGAGCCGAGGCCAGATCTTCGTCCATTGTCACCGTAGGGAAGCCGTCCGTCTGTAGGTCTTGGGCCACCACTAACCCGGACGGCATGGTCTGCTCTATCAAGAATACGCGAATGTCGTGAGCGTTGATCACGCCGCACAGCGAGCCGTCCTCAAGTAGTATTGGAAAAGTCTGCTGACTGACTTCCGCCATGGTTTCAAGTATCTTCCCCAATGGGGTGTCGCGTCGGAAAACGACCGGCGCTTTGCGGGGTCGCAACGCGTCTCGGACATGGATGCCCTCCAGCACATCGCTGGCGAACTCGCCCTCATGCGCCGGCGAATCGGCGCGGGTCATCACCTGTTTCTGGTAAATCGAAACCGAGCGCGGCGTCAGCAAATAAGCTACCGCCGTGGCAAGCATCAGCGGAACCAGCAGACCATAGCCGGTGGTCATCTCCGAGACCATGACCAGAGAAGCGATCGGCACTTTAGCCACACCGGCGAAGAAAGCAGCCATCCCCACCAGTACAAATGCCGCAGGCTGGGTGACGATCCCCGGCATCCAGCGATGGAGGAGCGCGCCCAGGGTTGCCCCCAGGCAGCCGCCAATGACCATGGATGGCGCGAACACGCCGCCGCTGCCGCCGGAGCCGATGGTCAGCCCTGTGGCAACCATCTTCATGACCACCAGTGCTAGGGCAAGCTTCAACGGCAGTTGCCCATCGATAGCCAGTTGGGTCCAACCATAGCCCATGCCCAGGACTTGCGGCAGGAACAGGGCGATTACGCCGACCCCGAGCCCGCCCAAAGCGGGCTTGAAGTGATTGGGCAAACGCAGGGGGCGGAAGATTCGGTCGCGGATTCCATAGAAAACCCGGACGTAGACCGTTCCCACGCCGGCGCAGATGGCGCCCAATAGCACGTAGAACGGAAGCTCCAGCGGATGCGAGTATCGCAGATCGGGAACCTCAAAGATGGGCCCCCAGACTCCATTGACGCCACAATACAGCGAATAGGCCACGATTGAGGCCACAAATGCCAGCATCAGCGCCCCGGGCTCGAGCTCCATGTCGCGATACAACACCTCAGAGATGAACAGAGCGCCACCGAGGGGAGCACGGAAAATCGCGCCGATGCCCGCGCCCGCACCAGCCAGCATCAGCAGGCGTCGCTCGCGCTCGCCGGTTTTGAGCCATGACGTCAGAGCAGACGCAAATCCGGCACCGATCTGTCCGATCGGCCCCTCGCGACCGGCCGATCCGCCGCTCCCGATCGTCAAGATGCTTGCAATCGTCTTGACAATGGGCACTCGGCGACGGATTAAACCGTGACGGTTGTGGAAGGCGTCGATGACGGAATCCGTACCATGTCCTTCGGCTTCCGGGGCAATCGAGTACACCAATATGCCGGACAGCAGGCCTCCCATCGCCGGCAAAAGCAGCAGCAACCACCGCCGCTGGATAGCATGGGCCACGACTGTTCCACCTTCGGCACCGGGCTGGGGCATCACGTACCCTGCCCCTTGCACCAGCAAAAGTTTGCTGGTCTGATCCAAACCAAAGCCGAACACCAGGGCGCCCAATCCAGCCACGATTCCAACAGGAACGCTCAGCAGCACCGGGTGACGCCAAAATCGCCCCCGAATCCGCTTCAGCCAATATGGTCTGCTGACCACTCCCTGCATCACAACACTCTGCGGGCTACGAGATCCTTTAATGGAAGTCTAGTATACGGAAATCTCTGGCAGGATATAGCAAGTGGTGGCGACAACCGGAAACGGCACGCCGACCGTTCTTGCCTTGATCGATTTTTCCAACGCATGTCCCAATGCGCTGAGCCGAGTGATTCGCGGCGCTCGGATATGTTGGTTATCGGCTCGTCTCGCATCACGTGCTTGCGGTGATTCTCGACAAGCCAATGCCGAAGTACGCTCTAATACCCAGCCAGAATAGCGCGGTGAGGTGGCCAAAGAAGATTTAAGCGTTGCTGTCGCGGGAGGAACATTAATCACCATGTCATGCACGGTTTTCTGACTGCATCCATTTGTTGTCGGTGTATGGGTCCATAACAGCGGCTATCGAAGCTGTTGGGAATTCGATTCGAGAAAACAAAAAATTCGTCCGGGCCGAGTACGCGGCATTTGCGCCAGACAGGCAGGGGACGGCCGGCGCTATCTTCGGCGGGCGGCATCGGCGCAACTGGATGCCCATTGATCGTCAGCCATGTGCCGGTTGTGTCAACGAGGTCTCCCGGTCCGGCCGCAATCGGTTTGAGAATGTACCAATCGTCACCGCCATATCCCGTGCGAGCGCGCACATACGGCCTTGCCGCCAGTGGAATGCAGAAGTCGACCAGCTTTCCCACCGCTGGCTCTTGCGAACAGCGAAGATATAAGCCAGGTGCCACGCTTGGAGAGGTGTTTACGACCAGAATTCGATGAGCGCCCAGTTCAGGGAGAATGGCGATCAGCAGCAGGATGGCCGCAAGGCGGAATAAGACGCGACGACGGCGGCGCACGCCGCCGAATGTAGCACGCCCGCCACATAACGTCAGGCGCGACATACCATGCTCTCCAGGTCAAATGATTCCAACGGCACTTGGCAGATGAGTAATTCTCGTGCGGCTTCCGTCCAGAACGCGGCGGGCAATTCCGCGGGGTTCCGCCCCCGGTGTTTCAAGTCCTCGATCAGATCGAGCAATTGATCCACCGTCTCATCTTGTCCGGCTGGCCCATGCTGACGGACAAGGACATGCACCGCCACGCCGGGATGGATACCTGGCAGAATATGACAGAGCTTTCCGGTGGATATTGCTTCGACGACTGCCAAAGTACGATGTTGACGGTCCTCCGAATATCGCCGCCACCAGACAACGGCGAATAACTGACCAGCGCGGAACTCGCATATGGCGCGGCCGTTACGATCCATTAGTCGGCGGAATGGATCGCCGAAACATAGGCAATCAGCCATTGAGCCAGCGATGCGCTCGGCAACAAATCGAGTAAAATGGTTTGAATCCACGCGCCGTCTCCTTTTTGCACTTGCTTTTTACCAGACCAAACATTACCCTAACTACAGGAATGGTGTCAAGATTATTCCGTCCATTTTGAATTCAATTTGGACGGACGCCAATTTGATGAATGATTGACAACGGACTCCTGAAAGGATGGCTGCGATTGCCATGCAAGATGCGACGCGCACTGTGAAGATTTCCGGCGAGCGCTTAGCGGAGGTTTGGCGCGAGAGCGTGATGTCCAAGGAGACGTTCGCGCAAGCGATTGGTTTGAAGCGGTCCGGCACGTTCCGACTGATGCGCCCCGGCACTCACGCGATGTTTACGGACAACTTTCGCCGCATGGCCGCAGCGCTGAAAACCACGCCAGCGAAACTGAAACGGAAGATCGGCGTCGGCGAGCCGGGTGATAATGTGGACTCGGCGAGCGGTGTCGCCGGTGATGCGCAACCGCTTGTGGCAATCCAGAGCTTCCAGAGTATCAGCGCCGGCGTGCGCAGCGAGCGACTTGGGATCGCAACCGGCACAGTAAGAGTTCCGCCGAATCTTGGTGCCTTCTGTGTGCGCGTCGACGGCGATTCGATGATGCCTGAGTACCCGAATAGGGCGATGGCTGTTTTCAAATCGGTCGAGGGCCAAGGGTTCGTCTACGGCCAGGACTACATCCTCTGGTTCGTCAACGACGAATGTTATTTCAGCAGAGTGTTTGAAAGCGATGAGGACCGTGACGTTCTGATACTGCGAAAGATCAATCCTGATCGTGAGCGGTTCCCTGACCGAATCGTTCATCGGCGGGAGATAACGCGCATCGCCCACTGCACAGCGGTGACGGTCTACAAAACATGATAGTCCCATACAAGGAAAGACGATGTCGAGGCTTATTGAATGGCTCGACCATCGCATGGAAGTGATGGGGATTGAAAACTGGAAGGACCTGGCGGAATCCTCGGGCGTATCCGAAACAGCGCTCCGGGACGTGAACATCATCGGATCGCTGGTCCCGTTGAGCCGTTCGGAACAACGGTGGCTGGCGATGGTGCTGCGCGTGTCGCTGCGCAAATTGGAACAACTCGATAGAGGCGAGAGGGAGTGGATACCTGACGACCATGTTGTGGACGTGGATGTGCGGGGCCGGCCGCTGCCCTGGGAGGATGATCCGGCATATTGGATGCCGAAAGAGGTCACGCCGGAAGATCGCGGCACGCCTCTGGTCGGGCGCATCAGATCTAACGGAGTTGCGGAGCCGGATGAGGACTGGCAGGAAGCATGGGGCCGACGACTTCCCGCACGATTCGGAAAGGGCTATGACATATACGCAATGGAAATCGAGGGAGTAGAACAATGCGTGGTATTCCGCGACATTCCTGCCTGGGAATTTCGAGAAGGAGAGGCGGCGCTGTACTCCTGGAACGGCTCGGAGGCCAAGGGCTGGTATGGCCAAGTGATGTTGCTTGGACTCACGGCCGTTGTTGTCACGATTGATGGAACACGCCATCGGTTGGATCCGGAAACAATCGTGCGGATCGGCAAAGTGATCGGGCGGTGGCAGCAACCATTGCGGTCCTGACCCAGCCCTTCGCATAATAGGTCGATGTCGTCGCGCTTCTTCTCGATATCCGAGAGGAAGAGCCTTACATACCACCGCACTCTTTCTTCGTGTGCTGGGGCTGTCGTCGTTCGTCGGATATGAACGACGAGGCAGCGGTGCGCGCATCGCTCGGCAACATGATGCCCCCCCTCACGATCCATGCAGATTATACCATTGACTTTGCAAATACCGTTGACCTAAAATATACCTAACCAATAAGATCGGTAGTTGTCCACAGAGAAAGTGAGCTGGCGATGAGGACCAGTGGAAGTTTTGGAACGGCGATGGACATAGCGGATCCCCCATATCTCGCCCCCAAGGAATTGCAGGAACGATGGCGCTGCTCGCGCTCGAGCGTAGACCGCATCGCCCGGCGAGCAGGGCTGACCCGCTTTTGCCTCGGCGAAGGTCGCAATGGAATCGTGCGCTATAGCAGAAAAGAAGTCGAAGCATTCGAGGCACAGCGGCAGGTACCTGCTGAAGCTTAACGTCCGGATGGATAACCAGTATCAGCGGAAAACAAAACCGCTCCGGCCGCGCGAATTTCCCGGAGCGGTTTTGTTGTATACCTGGGCGATCTTCAAGCAGTAACAGCGTGAGCATCGGCCGAAGAACACGGAACTGTGAACTCCACTGAATCCACCAAGGATTCAGGCAGCAGTGCCGCATAATGGCGACGACAAATCTCGGGAGAATTGCCCATCAATTGGCTGATCTTGTACAAGCTCTCGCCCTTCATCGCTAACTGACTGCCGAACGTGTGACGGAAGTCCAGACAGCCCCACGTCAAATTAATTTTCTCATTAGCGGCGCGAAGGTCAGCGGAGAAATTGTCCGGGTCCCACCGCTTGCCCTGAGGACTGGGAAAGAGCCATGGGCTTTTGTCGCGATCCAATTTGAGTTGCCACTTATCCAGGTAGAGACGGAGCCGAGAACTGACAGGCACGGCTCGGTTCCTTTTCGTTTTAGGTTCCCACGACTCGCCCTCAACGGTCTTGGCCCATACACGGATTACGCCGAAAGGCCGGACCGACAAGTTGAGGTTGTCGTGTGTGAGCCAAAGGATTTCCTCTCGGCGAAGCCCGGCGTAGATCAGTACCGCGACCATCGCCTGCATCTGCACGTTTTCAGCCAACACATCCAACTGCTCATCAATCTGCTTGAGCGTCAGAAAATGAATCTCCGGTGCCTGCTCCTTGTAGCGGAGGACGGCCGCAGCCGGGTTCTTGTCATTGGGCATCCGCACGCCGCGCTGGGTCATGGCCCAATTGAAGAAGGCCGAGAGGATTTCGCGGTAACGGTTGGCCGTCTTGGGCGCCAGCCCACGGCTCTGTACCTGGGTGCTGATAAAGGTGGAGATTTGGGGTGTGGTCAACTGTTCCAGATAAGGGGCATCCAGAATGGGTGTCTTGCGGCGGCGATCCTCGCCGTCCTTTTGGGGGCGCTTCTTTGCCGTCACCTTGCGGCTCGTGACCTTCAACTCGTCACAGACGGGTCCGAACAGGTCGCGCAAGTAATAGATGTCCGTCTGAGCGGACTTGGCCGTTTTGGCCGAACGGATGTGGCTGACGTAGGCGCCGAGCAACTCGGCCGTGGAGGTCTTCGAAGCCAAGGGGAGTTGCAGTCCCCTCGCTTTGGCGGACTCGAACTGCCGGAGTTTTTCCTTGGCCACCTGGAGTAGGCCGGTGCCCGTGGAAACCCGGCGGGCGCGGGTGCCCGCCATGTATTGGATATAATAAATCGGAGAATTGGGACGCTGAATGAGGCTCGCCATGATGTCCTCTCCCGTCGGCGGCAAAAGCTATTTCCTGGCGAATCACTTTACCTGACCATGTTTCCCGTCAAGGTTGTGTACAGTTTTGTGTACACGGGGGCGAAAAATGGCCAAACAAAAAGGGACTCGCGATGTCGCAAGTCCCTTCTGTATCATCAGTAGCGGGGGGAGGATTCGAACCTCCGACCTCCGGGTTATGAGCCCGACGAGCTACCAGGCTGCTCTACCCCGCGATCTATACTCATCTTAGATCGGCCCGTAGCGGTGTCAAGCTCCAATCTGCCAAGCTTGGCCTGGCCTGGCGGCTGCGTGACACTTGCTGCAAAGAATTCCCCCCTCCCCTTGTACTCAGGGGGAGGGTTGGGGTGGGGGTGGAGGGCTTGCCCTCCACCGTCGAACATCGATTGGCCCACGAAACCCCCACCCTGACCCTCCCCCGGAGTACTAGGGGAGGGGAAGAAGAGGGCTTGCGTTGGCCCGGCGAAGACGGGTAGATTTTTCGCGTGTGGACGAGCTTTGGCGGCTATTTATAGCCAGAGGCGCGACGATGCGAGTGGTGACGATTTATTCCAAGCCGGATTGCGATCTGTGCCGCGAAGCGGAGGCGGTCATCCAGCAAGTGGCCACCCGCAGGCGATTTCGCTTCGAGAAAAAGAACGTCCTGGAAGACCCCGCGCTTCAGGAGCAATTCGGCTCGTTCATTCCGGTGGTGCACGTCGATGGGCAGGAGATCGCCAGGCATCGCCTGACCGCGTTCGCGCTGGAAACGGCCCTGACGAGTTGAGACGCTGCGCGAGATAGTAGAACAATAGAACAGCAGAGGACTACTGCGGGAAATCCACCATGCGCGCCCATTCAGTGACGCTGGAAGGGGGCAGCGGGCTGACGCCAAGATGCCGGAGCATATTGAGGCATTGGGCTCGGTGGTGCATGCCGTGCGTCGTGACGTGCGTGATGACGGAGCCGCGGGTGAAGCAGTATTCCTTTCCGGCACGCGTGCGTTTGACGATTTGGTCAAGGGGACGGCTTTTCGCGATCGCGATGAATTCAGCGGTTGATTCATCGAGCATTTGAAGCAATTGGGCGGGTGAACGTCCAACGCCGCCCTGATCGATCCGCGGACGAGGGGGCCGCTCGGCCAGCGTGTCGGTCCAGGTATTCATCGCGGCCAGCACGTGGGTGATCGTCGTTTGTAGCGAGCCGGATCCGATCTCGAATTTCCGGGCGAATTGATCGGTGGTGAGCTTTTCGCACGCCAATAAAATCTGCCGCGTGGCCCATCTGTCATGTTCGAGCTGAATTTCCAACGGATTGCTGGTTGGCATTTCGGCGTTCTCCGATGCCGCGGGCGACGGCATAGAGATTATGCCGTCAAGGTTTGGAATTTCCAACCGGCGGGACCGTGCCGCATTCCGCCGCTCCACCGGTTATTCTCAAATGCGTTACCGCGAAGGAGCACAGCGCGAGCGATGCCCGCACCCAAAAGAGTTTTACCGCGAAGGCGCGAAGGACGCGAAGATGCGCGAAGTTAAATCAAATCTTGTTTTTTCTTCGCGCAACTTCGCGTCCTTCGCGCCTTCGCGGTAAGGTTTTCTCGTTGCGGCCATGCCGCGCTGGGCGTCTTCGCAGTGAGGTCTACTTGGGCCTCCCTCGGCGGGATGTCGCATTTCGGGAATTTGCACGTCGAATTTGTGGACAACACAAAACTACAAAACAATTCTCCGGGGCGCTGACAATGACGCGGTTTTCGATATCGCGAGGGGCCACAGTGTCGATGTCGGCGCCCCAAAACAGACAAAAATTCGGCGGGCGAGCCGAACGCCGCGCGGCTAGGCGTCGGAAAATGGGAAACGGGCCCGAATCGGATGATGGAAAAGCACGGATTCACCGCCCGCTTCGCTTGAGATCGCGGAAAACGCTGAGGAGAAAAAGGGAGTCCAACCACGGATTTCACGGATGACACGGATAGGAGAGGGGATAAGTTCATGCTTCCCATGCGTGTCAATCCGCGTGATCCGTGGTCCGTCTGGGTTTCCCCGCTTTAACCTGGATAATTCGGAGGAACCACGGATTTCACGGATAACACGGATGAATCAGAACCGTTCCGAAACCGCGATGCGCGCAGTGTGCGCGCCGCAGAAAAACATGGAATCGATCATAAGTAATTTCCAGCATTGAGTATCCGTGGTATCCGTGTCATCCGTGGTAAATGATCCGGGTTAATGGCCATCCTAAAACTACGGTTGCAGGATCGGCCTTGGTGCGGTGGTGACAAAACCACTGTTTTCGACAGCGCCGCGGGGGGTTTTGTCACCGTCACACGAGGGACCCACTTGAAAAAGCATCGGTCGGTCATTTTGTGGCCGTTTGAAAGGAAATCGAACCGCGGATTTCACGGATAACGCGGATAGGAGAGGAGATAAGTTCATGCTTCCCATCCGTGTCAATCCGCGTGATCCGTGGTCCGTCTGGGTTTTCCCGCTTTAATGGCCATCCTAAAACTACGGTTGAAGAATCGGCCTTGGTGCGGTGGTTACAAAACCCCCGATTTCGATAGCGTGGCGCGGGGTTTCGTTACCGTTACCGCGGGGTGTTACTTGAAAGCGCAGCGGTCAGCCATTTTGTCGCTGGTCCCGATGGATGCATTCGGGCCGCGATGGCGGATGGCGGATCGACAACAAAAAATGAAGGTCCCTCTATCTCTATAGCCGGGAGGTGAAAGAATTGGACGTGTTTTTGGAATTCGGCGGATTTTTTGGAAATATTTTTTTCGGCGGTTGATGGCGGGGGAATCTTCGCGCTAAAGCCATTCTCCTCATCGTCCGGTCTGGTCAAGCGCTCACGTCCCGGTTCCATTCGTTGGTCAAGCGCTCACGTCCCGGTTCCATTCGTCGGTTCCATTCGTGCACATCGCCCACTACAACTTCTGCCGCGTCCACGGCAGCACGCGGATCACTCCGGCGATGGCCGCTGGCGTCACGGACCACGTTTGGGAATTGGATGAATTGCTGGCGGCGATTTGAACGCGAGGTGTATAATGGCAACTGTGAAAGAAGAGCCGAAATGGTTCCGTTGGCTGGTATTACTAGGTATTTGCCTTGGAATTGCGTTGATTATTGTGAACTTCTTGAGGGTACAATTCCCATAAGCCAAGTAAGCTAGCGGGATAATCAGATCAGCCGCCTCCGGGCGGCTTTTTCGTGCGCGGGTGGTAAAATGCCCCGACCCCCGAAAGAAAGGAAAAATCATGTCCACAAAATTGAGCGATTTCCGACCCGAAATTCAGGCGGCAGCGATTACTTCGGCTACCCAAATCGCGCTTTTAATCTCGAAAGAAAGCAACATTTCTGGCAGAACAGAAACTCTCTCTGCGGAAATTGTGAGGAGGGCTATTGAAATCCTAAAGGAATACAACAAGCACACCGACATCGGCGACTAGGCAAAGGAACCCCAACTTAATCCTACAACGCTACGTCCCGGATTTGAGGCCACAATTCGCATGTAGGCTGTTCCCAAATCGGGAGTTAATGACAACCATAGCGTTGTAGGATTAAGACACTACCCTCTTGCGCGACAAACCCTGCCCAGTAATAGTTGTCTCCAAATTATGTTACCTTTAGCGCTCGGCCGGCTGTTTACATAAGTACGGGTCGGTCGTCGAATCGGGAAACGGGCTATGCACGCGATCGAGTTGGAGAACGTGACCAAGACTTTCGGCGAGCAAACGGCCGTCGACGGATTGTCGCTGTGCGTGCCGGTGGGAAGCGTTTATGGATTCATAGGCCCGAATGGCTCGGGGAAAACGACTACGCTGAGGATGATCATGCACATCATCCACGCGGACCGGGGGCGATTGGTCGTGCTTGGCGAGCAAACCCATGCCGCCGCCAACGATCGCGTGGGTTATCTGCCGGAGGAGCGGGGGCTTTATCGGCAGATGAAAGTCGCCGACCTGCTTCGCTTTCATTCACAACTGAAAGGCCACTCGGCCACGCGCGCGGAAATCAACGGCTGGCTGGAGCGGATGCAGCTTTTGGAATGGGGCGATCGGAAAGTGGAGGCCCTGTCCAAGGGGATGAGCCAAAAGGTGCAGTTCATCGCGACGGTGATCGCGCGGCCGCAATTGCTGCTGCTGGACGAACCGTTCAGCGGGCTGGACCCGATCAACGCGGAGGTGGTGCGGGAGATTCTGCTGGAACTGGTGCGAGCGGGGACCACGGTGCTTTTCTCGACGCACGACATGGCCGTGGCTGAGTCAATGTGCGATTGGATCCTGATGATTCACAAGGGCCGGAAGGTGCTGGACGGGACGCTGCGACAGATTCAGGAGGAACATGGCGGCGACGTGCTGCGGGTGCGGCTCGACTGGCCGAACGGATCGGACCGGCAGCTTCGTGACCTGCCCGGCGTTGCGAAGGTGACGGACTTGGGAAACATGCAGGAGCTTGGCCTGTCGGCCGGCGCCGATCGGCAGCGGATTCTGGAAATGTTGATGCAACGGGGGAAAGTCGAGCATTTCGAGCTGGCGCACTCCAGCCTGAGGGATATTTTCCTTCAAATCGCCGGCGGGCCGGCCAGGGCTTCGCCCTCCGGGGGTGAATCGTGAACGGCCGCAAGACGCGGATCATCGCCACCCGCGAATATTCCGCCGCCGTGCGGAGCAAGTCGTTCCTCATCACCCTGGTGCTTCTGCCGGTCATGATGGGAGGCGGACTGATCGCGCAAAAGGTCGGGCAAAAGATCGGGGACACGTCGACCTACCACGTCGGGGTGATGGACTGTTCGCCCGGGAAGTCTTTTTACGGCACGGTGGCCGACGCGGTTCGGCGGCACAATGATCGCGACATTTTCGATAGCTCCGGCCGGCAGGTGCGCGGAAAATTCGTATTGGAGACGGTTGAACCGGTGGATTGGCGTGATCCGGCGGCGCTGGACCGCGTGCGTCTGAGCTTGTCGGACCGCGTCCGCGGGGGCCAACTGCTGGCGTTCGTGGAAATTGGCCCGGCGGTGCTGAGTCCTTCAAAGTCCGGCGGCGATGCGGCGACGATCAGGTATTCCACCAACCGGCCGACCTACTCGGATTTCTTCTCCCTTCTGCAGCGCGCCCTGCCCTCGGCCGTCATCCAAAAAAGAATCGCCAACGCCGGCGTGGAATATCAAAAGCTTCAACCCCTGCTCACCCCCCCGCCGGTGGTGGAATGCGGGCTGGCCGAGAGCAGCAACGGAAAAATCAAGTATCAGTCGCAAACGGGCCAGATCGTCAACGTCGCGGTTCCGATCGTGATGATCATGCTGATGTTCATCGTGACGTTGATGGGAACCAGTCCGATCGCCGGAAACGTCGTGGAGGAGAAGCAACTCCGCATCGCCGAGGTGTTGCTCGGCAGCGTGACGCCGTTTGAGCTGATGATTGGAAAGCTGCTGGGCGGCGTGGCGGTGTCGCTGACGCTGGCGGCGATTTTCTTCGGCGGCGCGTACTATCTGGCGTATTCATTTGGAATGTCCGGGTATGTCTCCGGGCAGTCGATCGGCTGGTTTTTCTTTTTCACCGTCGTGGGAACGTTCATGTACGGATCGCTGTTCGCGGCGGCCGGCGCGGCTTGCTCGAACATCAAGGAAGTGCAGAGTTTTATCATGCCGGTGATGTTGTTCATCGCCCTGCCGATGTTCGTGCTGGGCCCGGTGCTCCAGAACCCGTCGGGGGCGGTGGGGATGACTCTGTCGTTCTTCCCGATGTCGGCGCCGATGGTAATGATGCTGCGCATGACGATTCCGCCGGGCGTGCCGGCATGGCAACCGATTGTCGCGGCGGCGTCGGCGCTGGCGGCGACGGTCGCATTCGTCTGGGCGGCGGGGCGAATCTTCCGGGTTGGGATCCTCATGCAGGGAAAGGGCGCCAACTATGCGGCCGTGCTGAGATGGATTTTGCGGGGTTGAATTCCATGTCACCGGCCGCGCCCGAACTCCCGGCTATGGGTGCGTGACACAATCGGCGGGCGGTCTTCTGTTCCCTCTCCCTGTACTCAGGGGGAGGGTCAGGGTGGGGGTTTCCGAGGCCAATCGACGTTCAACCCCCACCCCAACCCTCCCCCTGAGTACAGGGAGAGGGGGAAAGAAATAGGCCGCCGATTGAGTCACGCACCCCCCTGCTATTCCCTGAAATAAATCCCCACGCCGCGCATCTACCGGGCTATCGGGGCGATTGTCGCCCCGGCAATAGCTAACGAAAGGAGATGCGTATGCTCTGGAGAACAATCAAGTTAGGCGTGCTGACGGCGGCGGCGGCGGGCGTTTTGGGTGGGGTGCTGTTCGGCGCCGACCTGGTCAGCTACGTAGGCAGTTCGTTCCATTCCATTTCCCTGGCGGTGAAGGAGAACATCCCGGTCGAATTCCAAATCCGCCGGGCGCGCGATCTGCTCGACGATACTGGGCCGGAAATGCAGAAGAACATCCGCCTGATCGCCGAGGAGGAAGTGGACATCGCTTCGCTGCGCGGCGACATCGCACAGGCCAACCAATCCCTGGCCGGCGAGAAAACGCGCATGCAGGCGCTTCGAGACGATCTGGCGACGAGTCAGTCCGCGTTCACGATCGGCGAGTTTTCCTACAGCCGCCCGCAGTTGGCGCAGGAGTTGGGCCAGCAATTCGCCAACTACAAGGAGGCGGAGATCTCCCTGCAGCAAAAGCAGCAGTTGCTGGAGAACCGCCAAAGCGCACTGGCCGCGGCCAATGAGGCGATGCAGACCGCCAGCGATCAGCGGGCGGGGTTGCAGTCTGAAATCGATGCGTTGGAGGCGCGATATCGGCTGGTGCAGGCCACCGCGGTGGGAACGGACGTGCAGGTGGACAGCACCAAGCTCGCCCAGGCGCAGAAAGTGATCGGCGACGTGCGGCGGCAACTGGCTGTTTCCGAGCGCATGTTGGCCGAGGAAGCCAGATTCGCGCACGCGGTTCCGGCCGACGCGGTCAATGAGCAGGATTTGCTCAAGCAGGTGGACGGTTGTTTGTCCGGCACGTCGACGCTGGCCGTGAACGAAGCGGCCAACGGCAAGTGAACTTCAGGAGCAGTGCCATGATACCGAACGGTTACAGCGATGGAGCGTCTACCGAAGGCGACCGCGGCGAGGTAGAATACCGGCGGCGCGGCCGGCAAATGGTGCAGGAATTGGAGTTGTTTCTCCGCGCCGAGCTTGCCTGCCCGCGTGAGGGAAGACGCATCTCTTTTCTTTCCGCGCGGCGCGATGGGTCCATCGGTTCTGTGGCATCGGTAACCCCGGCCGAGGAATGAAGCCGTGCTGATCCTGCGACTCAAACAATGCGAGCGGGCGCTAGCCGACGGCCGGCTGGACGAGGCGTTTGATCTGGCCCGCCAGGGCGACGTTCGAGCCCATCGCCGCGGGCAGCAATTGATCAGCAAACTGCTCAAATCGCTGATCGATCGAGGCCGGCGGCATTTAGCGCAGGGACGGCTGGCTGCCGCCGCTGCCGATGCCGACAAGGCGGTTCTGCTTGGCGGCAATCTGCCCGACGGGGTGCAATTGCAGGAAGCGGTGCGCACGGCCCGGCGCGGCCATGATCAGATCAACCAGCAGGCGGGGCAAGCCCTGGCCCTGGCTCGGCGGCACGCGGAGCGGGGCCAGCTTACGGTCGGTCAGCAGGTTCTGGCCGAATCGCCGGTCGCCGATCCGCGATTGGATTGTTTGAAGCAGGACTTGGCCGCCCGCCGCGCGGGGCTGGAATCCTGTCTGAAAAGAGCGACCCAAGCCTTCGACGCCGGGGATTGGGAAGCGGCGATCGATCACATTGCCAACGCGGGCAGGAACGGCGCTGGGGATGCGGCGCTGAGGCTGCTGGCGGACCGGATCGCCGACCATGTCGCAGCCGATGCCGCGTCGCACGTGGAATCCGGCCGGCTGGATACGGCGGCGGCGCTGGTCGACAGACTCGATAGACTGCCGGCCGAAACGACCGCAACGCGGCAGATTCATGCGACGTTGGATCAATGCCGAGCGGCCTGGGACGCCATCGCCGCCGGGCAGCGTGAGCAAGCCGATGAAGTCCTGCGTCGATTGCAGGTCACGTGGCCCCGAGCCGGCTGGATTGGCGAACTGGCTGAACAGACCCGGCAGTGGGGCCAGGTTCAGACGGCGATCCAAGCCAGTCCGCTTTCGCTGCTGGCGCTTGCGGCACAACGGGGGCTGGCGAGAACTCGATTGCCTCCGGTGGAGATCCAGCGGATGGAATCCATGGTTCTGCACATCGACGGCGTGGGCAGCTTTCAGGTCTTGCCGGAGGCGAAGGTATCCATCGGGCCGCTCAGCTCGACGCGCGTTTTGGATTTGCCGCTGATGATCGACGCGGCGGCGCCGTCGATCACCCTTTCGCGATCGGACGAAGATTATTTTCTGAGTTCGGACCGGCCGGCGACGGTGAACGAAGTTCCCTGCACGAGCAAACTACTTAACAACGGAGACCGGATCGGGCTGGGAACGCGATGCCGGCTGACGTTCCGGCGTCCCAGCGCCGCCAGCGGCACGGCGGTGCTGGACATCTCCGGAGCGCGCCTGCCTGGGGCGGGAATTCGGCAAGTGATCCTGTTGGATCGTGAGATCGTCATCGGCCCCGGCGGCGGCGCTCACATTCGAGCGGACGAGTTGGCATCGCCGGTGGTGCTCATGCGCAGCGGGGAGGGACTGGCGTGCCGAAGCGCGGATGAAATAACGATCGACGGTCGGCCCGCGGGCAATGCGGCGAACCTGCCTCAGGGCGCACATGTTTCCATTGGCTCACTTCGTTTCGTCATTTCCAGGGAGCAGAGGCCATGACAGTCGATGAAGAAGTGGCAGCCAGGGGCTATCAATACAAGCACGGCGATCGGCCGCTGGAAGGGTACACCATCCAACGCGCCGCCGGTCGAGGCGGATTTGGCGAAGTCTACTTCGCGGTCAGCGATAGCGGGCGCGAAGTGGCGCTGAAGCTGGTGATGACGTACGAGCAGATCGAACTGCGCGGAATCAGCCAGTGCATGAACCTCAAGAGCCCGCAGCTCGTGACGATTTTCGACGTGAAGTACGGCACGGATGGGCGCCCGTGGGTCATCATGGAATACGTCTCGGGGCCGTCGCTGCGCGAGATATTGGATGCGGCTCCATCCGGGCTGGGCGTCGCCAAGGCGGCATTTTTCCTGCGGGAAATCGGCAAGGGGCTGACGTACCTTCACGATTGCGGCATCGTTCATCGCGACCTGAAACCCGGCAACATTTTTTACGAAAACGGATACGTCAAGATCGGCGATTACGGTCTGAGCAAGGCGATGAGCATGACCCGGCACAGCGGGCAGACGGTGGCCGTCGGAACGTTGCACTACATGGCGCCGGAGATCGGCGAAGGCCGGTACGACCGCACCATCGACATCTACGCCCTGGGCGCATTGTTGTACGAGATGCTGACCGGGCAGGTCCCGTTCTTCGGCTCCAGCCCGGCGGAGGTGCTGATGAAGCATCTGACCAGCCAGGTATGCCTGGACGGAATCGAGGAGCCGTTCCAGTCGGCGATCCGCAAGGCGATGGCGAAGAATCCGGCGGAGCGATTTCAAAGCGTGCAAGAGATGGTTGAGGCGGTGTTCGGGTCCGAGCACGTTCGCAACAGCGTGTCGCAATTTTCGCCGGCGAGCCTGACGCAAATCGCCGGGCGGGCGGCACAGAACATAGGCGCCGGACCTGGGCCGTTCAGTCCGCCCGGACGCCGGGCCACGACGGGTGACCCGTTTGACCGCGTGTTCGACGGCCTCAGGAAGGCGTCGGATCGCATCAAGGATGTCGGCGATCGAATTGCCGGCAAGAGATGGGCCGCCAATCCCCCGGCCCTGGGCCCGATGGGGACAGATCCTCTCACCCCCGTGGCGCGGATCACACTGGCATTCCTGGCGATGTGCCTGGCCGCGATTATCGCCGGCATCGGCGCCAACAGCCGTCATGGTCCGTTTGACTCGTTCTTCACCCTGTTCGCGATTGCGGGCGCGGTGGTTGGCGTGAACGTCGCGTGGCGAGCGATCGGATCGGGTCTCGGCGCGGAATCCAAATGGGTGCAACGGTTCGCACTGGGCGCGCCGGCGGCGATCGGCGCGGCCATATTCAGCCTGCCCTGGTGGATTGGGCAGAATCATTTTCCATCGACCCTGGAGGCCTGCTTTGGCGCGATGCTGCTGATGGAGTGGCAACAGCGCCTTTCGCCCGACCGGAAAGAGCGGCTGTCGGTGGGCCACCTGTTCACTTCGGGAATCTGCGCGGTCATTCTGACGGGGATGCTGGACGTCAATCAGCCAATAACGGCGATCGCCACGGTGGTGGGCGCGTCGGCGGCGGTAAGCCTGAGCAGCGCGTGGCGGCGGCGGGCCGTCGGTCCCGAACGTCCGCCGATTCCGGCTCCGGTCGCGTCGCCGTCCCCGCCGCCATTTCCCGCGCCGATGCCGTCGGGCGCTTCGCCGGTGCCGCGTACGCCTGTGCCGCAAGACAAAGTGCCGGACCGCCGGTTCACGGGCTTCGGGGGGGCGATCGCCATGCTGGCGCCGCTCGTTTTGTGGGCGTGGTGCTTCGCTGCCGTGAGCCACAACCGGAAACCGGAGTCGTTCCTGCTTCTAGCAGCGGCGATCATAGTCACGGTTCAAGTTTTCAAACCGAATCGGGGACGTTTTATGTTCAATACCAAGATTTCCACGGCGGGCGAAACGATGTCCCAGGGCTCGTCACTGGGAGGACTCGCCTCGTCGTTCGCAAGGGGCGTCGGAGGTCTGGTGGGATCGATCCTTCTGATTGCGTCGATTCTCCTGGCTCTGTCCGTGGCGATGGACTTGCCGGGACTCTTTTCATCCGGAGTTCTCGATGCGCGCCTGCCGCACGATTTGGAGATGGGCTTCGGCACCCGGCAGTGGCCGCGGCTGATGACCGAATCAGCCACGGCGGTTTGCCTGGTCACTTCGGTCCTGTCGCTCGTGTTTCTCCTTATGGCCCGCCGCAGTGGCGGAGGCGCACACGTGATCCGCACGGTGCTGGGAGTCCTCGTGCTGCTTGGCGCGGCGGTTGCCATGGGCCGGATGCTGCCGGATTTGGCGTACGTGACACCGGCGGCGACGCCCGGCGAAACGATTGACGCTTACTTCCAGCAGGTGCAATTCCCCGCGGTGCTCAAAGCGTCGTTCCTATTCCTGCTCGGCGCATTCCTGCTGGGATGGCCGGCCCGGCGATATGGGCGTGCGCCGGTGATTCAGCAAGCGGCCGATCCCACCGCCAACAAGGACGCCGGGCATTGACCGGTGGAGCACACGATGTTCATACGCACATTGCTCATCATCATGCTGGTGCTGGGAATCGCGGTGGCCCTGCGTCTGGGATTCGCGGATCGAAGCGCGGTGTTTGGGCCGGCCGGTGAGCCGGTGCCCGATGCGGCGGCGGCGCTGCGGTCTCTCTCGGGCGCCGCGCGTCCCACCAAGCCGTGGATCGCCGACTTCGCGGGGTTTTCCGCCAGTCATCCGGGCCGATGGATCGTGGGCCGCTGCGCGCGGCCGTGCCTGTCGCAAGCGGAAGCCGAAGAATCCGCGCGGAGCGACGCGGCGCGGGCGGTGTACGCCATCGTAGCTAACCGGCTTGGTCCGCGGCACGGCGATGAGCAATGGCTGGCTCGCCGGGTGCTGGCGGACGTGCGGGCGGGTGAGCTTGCCAGCGATGATCTGGCCGAACGGTTCGATCGGCCCTATGGGACCGTCTGGACAGAGACGGTGTTGCTGGACGCGTCGCCGGCAAAATTAGACACGCTCGTTGACCGTTACCGGGGCGAATTGGGGGCGCGCCGAGTTTGGATGACGGCCGTGCAATTCGGCGCGGCGGCGCTCACTTTGTCGGTATGGATCGCGTATCTCCTGCTCAACATGATTACCAGAGGATACTTCACGTTGCGGCTTCGCCTGCTTGCCGCGACGATAACGGCGGTGGCACTGGTGATTTTGCTCGGTGGGCCATGACGCAATGGACCGAGGCAGAGCGTTACATGATGGACCAGATTCGCCGCGGGAGCGACGAAGCGTGGTCGCAATTGGTGGAGCGATATCAGGGCCGACTCATCGCCTTCGCCCGCCGCCGAGCGCCCAAAAGCCTGGATGCCGAGGACCTGGTGCAGGACACGTTCCTGCTGTTTCTACGAGGATTGGCCCAGTATCGCGAGCAGGCCAGCATCGAAACGTTCCTGTTCGTGATTCTCCGCCGCCGCCTGGCGGAAGCGCATCGGGGCAAACGCGTGGGCGTCTGCGAGTTGCCGCAATGGGAAGAGACCGGCGGCGTGAACCTCCCGGCGCCGGACCCCACGGCCAGTTCGTACGCGCGGCGAGATGAGCAGCGCCAAGCCGCCCACGCCGCCCTCGGCGCGGCGCTGGATGAACTGGTTCACCGGATGAAGGAGCGCACGGATCTGCCGGACCTCCAGATTCTGGAGATGGTCTTTTACGCGCAGCTTCCCAATCAGCGCATCGCCGCCGAAATGGGAGTCGAGGCCAATCACGTCGCGTTGCTGAAGCATCGCTGGATCAAGCAGCTTCGCGAGCGCGTGGAACAATCCATGGGAAAGGCCGCCATTCCATGGGATGCCCCCGAGGCGATGGATTCGTTGTTGACGGAAATCTGGGAAGACCAGCGGCCAAGCTGCCCCAAGCGCAGCACCGTCGGCGGCTACGTTCTGGGCACGCTCGACGAGCCATGGCGACGATACGTCGATTTCCACGTCAACCGCCTGAACTGCTCATTCTGCCGCGCGAATTTGGAAGATTTGCAGCAGCAATCCCAGCAGAACGCCAGTTCGCTGCGGCATCGCATTCTCCAGTCCACGGTCGGATTTCTGCACAAGGCGTGAATGGGAGCCAGGGGCAATACCGTTCAACGACCGGAGCAGCGTTTATCCGTTAGCCCCCGGCTTTGCCGGGGGTTTCCGTGATGAACGCACTGCAACCCATGTTGAGCGAAAAGGCCGATCCATTCTCGCGCAAGCCCCGGCAGAGCCGGGGGCTAACGGAAAGAGGCAATTACCGCCATTGAACGGTATTGGGGCTAGGGGCGTTCCAAGCGAACAACCTAACGCAAATAAAGCGTAACGCGCAATACGGTCGGTTTGGCCGTGAATTGCAGGCCCCAATCGGTCTGGTCGCCGTTGAGGATTCTGGACGTTACGAATACACCGTGCTCGTATTGACCTTCTTCCACGGTGAGATATTGCCACGGCCTTTCCGAATCCGGCCCGGCGGGGAGAAACCCGACGCGAGAAAATAAGCCGGTTACAAGGAACTGATTTTCGCCGAGCTGCGCGACCAGGGCGCGCCCGTTGGGTGGAAGCGGGATCGTGGGCCGGGTGGTGGCGTCGGGGCTCAGACGCCGCATCGGCCGAAACCAAACCCTGGCGTCCCAATTCCCGAAATGCAGAACATGATCGGGCGTCTGGGCGCGGGGATCTTCCGCCGGCGGCGCTGATTCCGACTCCGGCAATGGCCCGTTGGAATCGCGCTCATCCACCGCGGTTTGAAGTTTTCCATCAAAATTGAGTTGGGCAATCTCGCGTGACATGGGGCCGATCAATTCGTAATTCTGGGCCGTCGGCGTCATCGCTTGTTCGGGCGTCATGCCTGGGTTCATCGGCGAATCGTACGCATGCGTGTAATCCAATCCAAAGGGCGAGAATCCGATGGCCCCACGCCCCAGCGCGGCAAAACAGAATCGCGCGTACGTTCCCGATCCGATCGTTTCGGGAACGAACAGGGGGTTGTCCGGGCGGTGGTAAAGATCGAGCAGCTTCAGATACTTGGGCGTGTCGCGCGCATAAATATCGGGGGCCAGAAGATCGACCGCCGGGGCCTCGGCTTTCCAGATCGGAAAGACGTTATCGTTCGGACCGCCGCACTCGTATTTCGGCGGCCAACCCGGATGAAACGGATCGCGCACGGAAGCATTGACGTACATGGGCAGCGGATAAACCGCCTTTCCGGCGGCCGCGACCTGTCCTATGAATTTCGAGACGCACCAGACGTGGAAATATTCATCCGCGTCCTTGCCGAAAACATCCCGCCAATTCGCCGATGATTTGACGCCTGTTTTCCCCATGGCCGCGACAACCTCGGCCGGCGCCGCACCATTGAAAAGTGCCTGCGCGGCGGCAGAATAATCGCGCACTCCACCCCACGTGCCCGGCTCATTTTCCACCTGGACCATCAGGACCGTGTGCCGAGGATCGACTTCCTTGAGATGCCGCATCAGGGTGGAAAACGCTCTTATGTCCGCCGCCAACGTATCTTTGGCCAGCGGGCTGGGAGAATCGACGTATTTGCCATCCGATCCGATCACGTTGGGATACCGGACGGGATCGAGCTTCATCCACCGGGGCATGTAATGATTGCTGCCATTTTTCCACGTGCCAAACCAAAGCAACACCAAGTGCAGGTTTTCGTCCCGGGCCTGATCGAGCAGCGTATCGACGACGGAATAATCGAATTTCCCGTACTCGGGTTCAAACTGCTCCCAGTAAATGGGAATTTCGACCGTGTTGACGTGCATGAACTCCATGGCCGGCCAGACCTTCGGCAGCGCCGACGGCCACCCGCTGGAATTGCCCACCTGAGCGCCCAGCATCAGGTAGGGCGCGCCGTCAACAAACAGCGCATATCGGCCGTCCTTCTGCACAATGCGCGGAATCGAGCCATCGTCGGCGCGCGCCTGCGGAATCAGCAAAGCAAAACTCGCGGCGATGAGAATAGCTAAACCTAAACGGGCGTGGCCAAAGATTTTTGCAAGCTCGGAAGAACCCCCACCCCAACCCTCCCCCTGAGTACAGGGGGAGGGGGAAAAGGTCGGGTTCCGCGAAAAATTATGACCGCACCCAGCTAAACCGCGATTTCCCATTTGAACCTCCGCCGACAGGCGTCGTCGGCCGTTTTGCGTAGGATACCGAGGTTCGGAGTTTGGACAAAGGTTTCTGTCGGCTCACGTCCGCCTCAAGCGTGTGCGCTTGATTGTGGCCGAGGCGAAGATCGTCGCCGGCGGCGGAGAAATCCCAATCCAGCCATCAGCATCATCCCCGCGCTCGCGGGCTCGGGAACATTGGCGATCGTCGGCAAGGGCAATCCATTGGCCACGGCGAAGGCGTCCAGGGCCGCGACGTCGCCGGCCGAGGCCGCGCCGCTGGTGGACTGGTTGAAATTCGCCGCAAGGTCAGTGAAGTCGGCGGCGTTGACGATTCCGTCGTAGTTGAAGTCGCCCTGGTCCCAGCCGGTGACGGTCTGGTTGAAGTTGGCCGCCAGGAGGGTGAAGTCGGCGGCGTTGACGATGCCGTCCAGATTGGCGTCGCCGAGCAACGTGTACTTCAGTTCGATCTGTCCCGAGGAGAGATGGGCCGGATTGCCGGCGTCGGCCGAGTCCGCGTATCCGATGCCGTACGACAGACCATTGGTCTTGGTTTGTGCCGCCGTGGAGATGATGCCCGTGCCGTTCCAGTTGCCGCCGTTGTAGCCGGATTTGACGTAGCCAATGATTGTTGTAATGGGGTCGGCGTTGGTTCCATAGTTGATATAGAAATGGTTGTTGTCGATGTCAAAAGTCGAACCGGCTTCGACAATCAATCCCCCCTGCGAGTTGCCGCCGGCGTAGGGATTTACTTGGAGGACCGTGGGGTTGGTCCCATTGCCGACAACTAACGTGCCGGCGCCGCTGATGCTTTCGATATGGGCCAGGGGTCCGGTCACGGTTCCCACGCCGACGTTGTCGGCGTCGTGCCCGACGATAACCGTGTCCCCGCTGGCGGAAGTCCACGTCACCACACCGCCGGCGATTGCGCCCGTTTGCGGCGTGGTGCCGGAAGTGGTGACATCGGTGACGGTGACGCCGTGCGAGGTGGCGGTGGCAGTGGCGGTTCCGCCGTTGCCGGCCGTCGAGGAATTAAACACCATACCGCCGTTCCCCCCGACGGCATACGCAGCCGCTTGCGCTTGTCCGGAGACGGAACTTGCGGTGGCCGTCGCGCTGGCGTTGCCCCCGTTGCCGCCGGTAAATGTGCTGCCCGATCCCTCTCCACCATTTCCGCCGTAGCTTGTGGCGTTGGCTGTTACGCTGCCGCTGCCCACCTCGTTGCCCGTGGCATTGGACGTGCCCGTTGCACCGGCCCCGCCATTCCCATTGCCGCTGTTGATGGACCCGCCGCCGCCATTTCCATTTCCCGAAACCGTGTTGGCATTCGCATTGGCGGTGACCGCGCCGCTGATGGCGCTGGTCAAATTGATCGAGGCGTTGCCGGATCCGCCGGCACTGGCATTTGCATTTTGGCTGGTTCCACCGTTGCCTCCGGTGGCAACGCTGGTCACGGTCTCGGACAAAACGCCGGTTGGGGTGACCGAGATGCTGGACGTTGCAGCTCCGGCAGTCCCGCCGTTGCCTCCGTTGCTGCCGCCGCTGTTGCCGCCGAAGGCGTCCTGCTCGAGCGTGAGCGTGCCGGTGGTTGAACCGCTGACGGCTATGCTGCTCAGGTTCACGGCGATGCCATTGCCACCCCTTGCCGAATTCTGTCCAAAACCGCCGTTGCCTCCAAACTCCTGTCCGGTAACGGACACATTGCCGCCGCCCGACGAGGAGCCGGTGACGGTATCCAAGTTGGCGAGGCCTCCATTTCCGCCAAAATACCCGCTGCCGTCGCCCTGTCCGCCAGTGCCGCCGAAGGCCAGGGCCAAAACCGTTGCGCCGCCCGTGCCGCCGTTGCTTGCCGTGGAACTGGCCGTTCCGTTGCCTCCCGTTCCACCGCTGCCCGTGCTGGAATTAACGCCGCCATAGCCGCCATAGCCGTATGCGTTAGCGTTCACTAATGATGACACCGTTCCGGTCGCCGCCACGGTCGCCGAACCGCTTGCCCCCGCGCCTCCGGTTCCGGTTCCGCCATTGATCGCCCCCCCGGCGCCCGTTCCATTGCCCGAGAATCGGTTGGCATCCGCATTGGCGGTGAGGTTCCCGGTGGTGTTGCTGGACAAACTGATCGTGGCGGTAGCCGCGCCTCCGGAACTGGCGGTGGCGCCTTGGCTGGTGCCGCCATTTCCGCCGCTGGCATTGCTGGTGCCGGTAAAGGCCAGAACCCCATTTTGGGTCAGAGTGAAATTGGAGGTTGCCGATCCAGCAGTTCCTCCGTTGCCCCCGTTGCTGCCGCCGCTGTTGCCGCCGTAGGCATCCTGCTCCAAAATCAGGTTACCAGTCGTTGTTCCACTAACGGCCGCAAGACCCAGCGTTATGCTCTGGCCACTGCCTCCGACTGCCGAGCTTTGTCCGAATCCGCCGTTGCCTCCATACTCCTGGCCGGTAACCGACACACTGCCGCTGCCCGGGGTAGTGCCGGTAACCACCCCCAACGAGGCGGACCCTCCACTTCCCCCGTCAAATCCAACGCCCGATCCCTGTCCACCGTTGCCGCCCACGGCGTCGGCCAAAACCGTCACGCCGCCCGTGCCGCCGTTGCTTCCCGTGGCAGTGGCGGTTCCACTGCTTCCCGATCCGCCGCTTCCCGTGCTGGAATTGGCACCCCCATTGCCGCCAAATCCGTATGCGCTGGCGGTCACCAAAGATGACACGGTCCCGTTCGCCTGTGCCCCGGCATAGCCACTCGCTCCAATGCCTCCCGTTCCCGTGCCCCCATTGATGGCGCCGCCGGCCCCTGTTCCGTTGCCCGCGTACCTGTTGGCATCCGCGTTGGCCGTAAGATTCCCGGGCGTATTGCTGTTCAAAAGGATCGTGGCGGTGGCGCTCCCTCCGGCGAGGGCGACCGTGCCCTGGCTGGTTCCGCCATTACCGCCGCTGGCATTGCTTGTGCCCGTAAAGGCCAGAACCCCGTTTGCTGTGAGGTTCAAACTCGACGTTCCCGTCCCGGCAGTCCCGCTGGAGCCTCCGTTGCTTCCGCCGCTGTTGCCGCCGTAGGCATCCTGCTCGAGCGTCAGCGTGCCGGTCGTCGTTCCGCTGACTTGGCCGTACATCGCTATGTTATCGCCGTTGCCTCCCGTTGCCGAACTTTGTCCAAAGCCGCCATTGCCTCCGTATTCCTGTCCTTGGACCGACACCGAGCCGCTTCCCGAGGAAGTCCCGGAAACCGTGCCCAAAGTGGCGGTCCCGCCGGCTCCGCCGGAAAACCCGCCGCCTGTGCCCTGTCCGCCCGTGCCGCCGCCGGCAAGGGCGAAGACAGTCACTCCACCTGTGCCGCCATTGCTTGCCGTGGAATTGGCCGTCCCTGTGGCTCCTGCTCCGCCGTTTCCCGTGCTGGAATTGACGCCGCCGTTGCCGCCATATCCGTATGCGTTGGCGGTCACCATAGACGACACCGTCCCATTCGCCTGCGCGGTTGCGATACCGGTTGCTCCCGCGCCTCCGGTTCCCGTACCCCCGTTGACGGCGCCCCCGGCACCGGCTCCATTGCCCGCGTACCTGTTGGCGTCAGCCGTCGCCGTGAGGCCGCCGGTTGTGTTGCTGGTCAAATCGATCGTGGCGTTGGCAAAACCGCCCGCGCTGGCGGTCGCACCTTGGCTGGTCCCGCCATTGCCTCCGCTGGCGCTGCTGATGGCCGTGACGGATGAAACTCCGTTTGCAGTGGGGGCAAAGATGGACGTCGCCGATCCGCTAGTCCCACCGCCACCGACGTCTCCCCCGCCGCTATTACCCCCATAGACATTTTGAGTCAGCGACAGCGCGCCGCTGGTAGTTCCAGAGATTGCGTTACTCAGAGTCTCACTAGCGCCGCTACCGCCATTGGTTCCGTAGCCGCCGTTGCCTCCATAGACCGTTCCAGTAACGGTTACGGAGCCGCTTCCGGTCGAGGAACCGCTGACGGCGCCTAGCGAAGCCGCCGCGCCAAAACCGCCATTTCCGACCGGCGAGCCTGCTCCGCCTGTTCCACCGTTGCCCCCAGTGGAAGTCGCGCTGATGTTTACCGAGTCGCTGGTTGAATTGCTCCCGCTGGCCGCGGCGGTGGACGTGCCGCCGGCGATCGCGTTTCCGCCGGCGCCTGTACCGCTGCCGCTTCCCCCTTGCCCTCCGTTGCCGCCGGTCGCGGCGGCGTTGTCAGTAGCTGCTCCGGCGACGGTGGCGGTGCCGTCGGCGGTCGCGGAGGCGGTCCCCGCCGTTCCGCCGGTTCCGCCGGCGGCGTTTGTGGCGCCGGTGCCTCCCGCTCCGCCGGTGCCTCCCGTCGCGGTTGCGGTGTTCGACGCATCAGTGCTGGTGGCATTCGCCGTCGCCGCGCCGCCGAGCCCGCCCGTCCCGCCGGGGTTGGTGCCATTTGTTCCTGTGGTACCGTTCGAGCCGGTCTGCGTGACCGTCACGGCATAGCCGGGAATCGTCCAGCCAACTATCGCCACCGCTAACGCAATCGATACCCGCGCGCGTTTAGACCGATTCACCGCCGACATCGTCTCCTCCTTCAAGGTTCACTTTCGTTTCGTTAAACGAAAAATTTCCCAGTGGCCCAAGTTGCCCACCCACCATGCCCGGACCCACGAATTGTTCCCAATTACAGACTCTGGTCAATTTGGATTCTACTGGGACGAAATGGAACGTCAACAAAAATTCAGAAATCAAGTTCCAATCTAAGCGTCAGCACGAGTGCATCAGGTAATTTGCCGCCGGAGTGAATGACGTATTGCAAGTCCGGCTGAATGCTCGCCCATGGCGTGATTGGATGTCGGTCGAATCCCTCAATGGCCAGCTCGTAGGGATACCTCAGTCCCGCTTCATGGGAGATATGGGCGTATTGTGCCGAGATGCCCAATGTATCGTGGGGGAAAGAGATGTCGGGGCCGGTGTCGGTGAATCCAATTCCGACGTGTTGGTCGATGGGGTTAATGTCCGGCTGGGTCAGGCCGTATTCCGCGAACATGCGCAGGCCGCGGTCAGAATCGTTTTCCCCGGGCGGCTGGAAAAGGGTTTGATCGAAGACGGCATACATGCCCTGGGCGCCGTCCGACTGGGTGCCGTCAAATTTCTGGAACGTCCCGGTGTGCCCCCACGCGCCAACTTTCAAATTCCCCGGGAAATCCAACAGCGGCGTGCCGTGCCACTGAAGCCCGGTCTCGCCGATGATAAACGTGCCGAATCGCGTTGGTTGGACGCTGGCGGGATCGTCCACCAGATCGCCAAATCGGTCCGAGCGGTTGGCGTAATAAGCCCCGACGCCGGCAAAAAACCAGTCCGTCGGCGTGAAGAATGCGTTGATCGACGGCATCGGATCGGGAGTCGTCGGCATCATGAAAATCGTCGGACTCACCTGCGTGGAACTGTTGAGAAACGGCAACCCATTGTCGATCACGCAGAACTCGCTGTTGGCATCCACCTTTCCGATCTTGAGGCGCAGCGCGCCGTTCAGCAGGGTCTGCTGATACCACGCCTCGAAAATCTGAAGGTAGGGCGAAGCATTTAGCTTGTCGAAGACCTGGAGATCGCCCACCAGCGCCGTCGTCGGATCGCGGAAGGCGTGGTCCTCCACGTCGACATAAAATTCCCCGCCGTGGATCTTCGCCAGCTTCTCCATGTCGAAGGTGAAGTTGAGATCGAAGGTGGTCGCGCCGTCCGCACGTGCCGTGTCCAACCCGCCTTGGAAATTGTCGAACCCTTCCAGCACCAGGTCCGCGCCGATGGTGACGCCGGCATCGGCCAGCTTCCTCCGCGCCCCGAACCAGTCGCCGGTGAGTTTGCCGGAAAAATCGGGGCCGGATTTTGTGTTCGGCTGGACCGATGTCTGGGTGGAAGCAATCGAGTCCGCCCGCGCCGCGGCGGCGCCCAGCAGCAAAGCTCCCAGAAACGCCGCCGCCAATCCGAGCGATCCGTTCATGCGGGTGCGTGTCACTTGCCCCAGAGAATTCTCCCCTCCCCTTGTACTCAGGGGGAGGGTTGGGGTGGGGGTGGAGGGCTTGTCCTCCACCGTCGAACGTCGATTGACCCACGAAACCCCCACCCTGACCCTCCCCCGGAGTACCAGGGGAGGGGAAAAAGAGAGCTTGCAGAACGAGTCGCGCACCCCGTTCATGCGACGACCTGAATTTGAGATTTTTCGTTCCACGGTCGGCGGATATCATACCGAATCGAACTGAGCGGAGAATTTTTCACCGGAGCAGATGACATGACGCTGACCGATCGTGAAATCTGGACTGCGGCGCATGGAATGGTTCTGGGCGCCGGTTTTCTGCTGCTGTTCAGCGGGACGCTGGTGGGGTTGTGGATCCTGAGGCCGAATTGGCTGACGCCGTCGGGCGCCCGAGTCGTCGCCCGGCTGAGCGCCGCGGCCGCGTGGGGGATGGCGCTGCTTGCATTCGCGGCCGTCTTGGCGGGGACTTATGTCATTTATCCCTGGTATCGCGCCAAGCCTCCGCCAAACGCGACGCCCGATGCGCTCGGGGAGGCTTCGCCTTCCCTGTCCCACTATCCCAAGTTTCTTCTCCTCTCCCGGCCTGAGACTTCCGGCTGGCACGAATTCGGCATGGAATGGAAGGAGCACGTCGCCTGGCTCGCCCCGATACTCGCGACGGCGGTTGCATATTGCCTCACTCGCCTTGGGGCCGGACTGGTCGATCATCCCAGAGTTCGCCGGGCGCTGCTCGTTATCCTGACGATTTCCTTTTTCTGTGCGGCCGTGGCCGGAGCGCTGGGCGCCCTGATCAACAAGGCCGCGCCCACGAAATGAACAAACCCAATAAGGTCATTGATATGTCCGAATCGAACCCGGCGGAAAATCCAGCAAGGCCCGCGTCGGCGGCCGGCTCGGCTTGGTCCGCCATCTTCGCCGCCGCCACCGGCTGCGCAGTTCTCGGCATCCTAACCCTCATGACCGAAATCTGGGGACCTGTCTCCCGATTGCTCACTTTCAACAAGGCCGCCGGCGACCTTAGCGGCGTGACAACGCTGAGCATCCTCGTCTGGCTATTCGTCTGGGCTGTCCTGCATGCCCGCTGGAAAAGCCGCGCCATGACCACGTCCGGCTGGATTCTGGCGGCGTCGTTGATGCTGATTCTCGTCGGATTGCTCGGCACGTTTCCACCGATTGCGGATTGGCTTGGCGGGCCATAATCGGCCGATCCGGGAATCGTCGGCGGAAGGCAGCGATTACCCCGGCGTATTTTCGCGCGCCGATGCGGACGGGGTCGTCCGCGCCAAGCCAGCCAAACAGCCGCGACATTGCGATTGCTCCCGGAAGACCGCGTGAGAGAGTGGAAACTGCTCAATCCAGACCAATCCCCTCGATCAAATCGCGCGCCAGCACGCTTCTTCGCCCCAACCGCTTTCCGGCCGATTCGCCGATTTTGCCGTGCAAATGCACGGCGGCGCAGGCGGCGTTGAAGGAGGCCATCCCCTGGCCGATTAAGGATGCCAATATTCCGCTCAGCACGTCGCCGGCGCCGGCTTTCGAAAGCGAACTGTCGCCGGTGTGGTTGACGTAAACCTTCTCGGCATCCGTCACCACCGTCCGGTGCCCCTTCAAGACGATCACCTGCCCGAACGCCTTGGCGGCCGCGGCGGCGAGGGCGATTCGGCCCTCTTCGTCATCGGGGACCTCGCTTCGCCCGATCAATTTCACCAGCCGTTTCATTTCGCCGGGATGGGGCGTCAGCACGGCCCGGGCCGCGAATGATTTCGGCCATTTTCCCAGCGACGACAGATAATTCAGGGCATCGGCATCCACCACCATGGGCTTGGCAAGGCGAAAGAGGGCATCCAATCTCTTGCTGGTCGTTGGCGACTGTCCCAATCCCGGCCCGAGAGCAAGGACATCCGCCTTCTCCGCCGCTTCCAGCAGTTTTTTCGTGGAGGCGATGCTTTCATCCAACGCCAATCCGATCAATTCCGGCACAACCGACAGCCCCGCGGCAAGGACCGCCGCCGGCATGGCCACCTGCACGAGTCCGCTGCCCATGCGAAGGGCCGCTTCCCCCGCCAGGACCGGGGCGCCGATCATCTCCATATTCCCGCCCACGATCAGCACGCGGCCGAACAATCCCTTGTGTCCGTCCAACGGCCGAGGCGGAAGTTTCGGTGGTTGGCTAATTCGTCGCATGGCTGAGGTCCGCGAGCTTGGTCAAATTGAATTGGGTGGCGGCGATCGCATCCAAATCCAAAGCGCTTTGCCGTCCGGCCGCCAGGAGCACGTGCCCCAGGCCGGCGGTCATGGCGGCGTTGTCGGTGCAATATTGCATCGGCGGGAAGAAAACGGGAAGTGAGAACTTTGACATCGCCGCCCGAAGTCCGCTGTTGGCCGAAACCCCCCCGCCGATAATCACGCTGCATGCCTTGATCTGCCGGGCCGCCCGGCGAACCTTTTCGACCAGCACGTCCACGCAAGCCGCCTGAAACGACGCCGCCACGTCGCGAATTTCCTCCGGGGCGGGAATCGTTTTGCGCTGGCGGCCCTGAAATCCGCGAACGTGGTAGAGGACGGACGTTTTCAGTCCGCTGAACGAAAAATCGAGCGATTGGCGATTCAACCGGCTGCGCGGAAACCGCACCGCCGCCGGATTCCCCTGCCGCGCCAGCGCATCGATCACCGGCCCACCGGGATATCCCAGGCCCAGAATGCCCGCCACCTTGTCGTATGCCTCACCCACGGCATCGTCGAGGGTCGAACCGATCATCTCCACGTCGAGAAAATCACCGACGCGATACAGCGCCGTATGCCCGCCGCTGCAAACCAGCCCGACGGCCGGCATGGGAATTTCAATTCCCGTGCCCAGGCGCACGCTGTAGAGATGTGCATGCACGTGATCCACCCCGACCAACGGCTTGCCCAGCGCCCACGCCAAGGTCTTGGCCGCCGTCACGCCGATCAGCAGCGACCCGATCAACCCCGGCCGATGCGCGACGGCCACCGCATCCACGTTCGGCAGTTCCAGCCCGGCTCCGGTCAAGGCCTCCATGACTACGGGGAGAATATTTTCGATATGAGCCCGGCTGGCGATTTCCGGCACCACCCCCCGATACCGCGCGTGCAATTCCACCTGGCTGGCGACGACGTTGCTGAGCACGAGGGCGCCGTCCGACACGATGGATGCGCCGGTTTCGTCGCAGGTGGATTCGATGCCGAGTATCAACATGGGCGCACAAAACAGAAATTCGAAACTCGAATCCCGGCGCGCCGGGATTCGAGTTTCGAATTTCCGCTACGGCCTTGTCGCCGGCAACTCGATGGCCTGCGTCGTCGCGGCGTGCTTGTTCGCATCCAGAATCACCAAGCCCACCATCGTGGTCAGCGCCTGCTGGAACTGCGGATCGGTCGGGGC